>Ga0156180_1009_pt1 | contig 111412 bp, 83 predicted proteins | sample RifCSPlowO2_12_FD_107833 | JGI IMG/M metagenome (GOLD analysis project Ga0156180, IMG submission 107833) | Burkholderiales bacterium RIFCSPLOWO2_12_FULL_61_40
CCCCGGCACGGCCACGCCGCAGCCGGTGCTCAGCATTGCGGAAGCCGCAGGCGGCGTCTCGGCAGCAGAAAACCTGGACGGCGTACAGGTGGAGGTGGCCCTGCCGACAGGCAGCGCAGCCGGAGACACGGTCAAGATTGAAGTGACAGCACCGGACGGCAGCAAGCAAACGACCAATCACACCATCACGACGACGGAGATTGCGGCGGGCAAGGCAACGGTCACGGTACCGCCGCTGGCTGGAGACGGCGGCTACAGCATCAACGCAACGGTGGTCGACGTGGCGGGCAATATCAGCACACCGAGCGGCCCGGTGAACTTCACCATCGACACCGCCGCCCCGGCCGCTCCGGTGATCGGCGGCGCAGCCGACGACGTTGGCGAAGTCAAGGGTGCCCTCACCAACGGCGCCAAGACCGACGACCAGACCCCGACCCTGACCGGCACCGGTGAAGCCGGCGCGACCATCCAGGTCTACGACGGCACGACGCTCTTGGGCAGCACCACGGTCGCCGCCAACGGCACCTGGAGCTTCACCCCGGCCACCCCGCTGGGCGAAGGCGCACACAGCCTGACCACCACCGCCACCGACGCGGCGGGCAACACCGGCGCGGCCTCGGCGCCGCTCAACCTCACCGTTGACCTGACGGCGCCGGTCAAACCGACGCTCGACAGCGTCAGCGACAACATCGGCGTCGTGCAAGGCGCGCTCACCGACGGCGCCACCACCGACGACGCCACGCCGACCTTGAGTGGCACCGCCGAAGCCGGATCCACCGTCAAGGTCTACGACGGCACGACGCTGCTGGGCAGCACGCTGGCCGACGCCAGCGGCGCCTGGAGCTACACCCCGGCCACCCCGCTGCTGCTGGGCAACCACAGCCTGACGGCGGTCGCCGTCGATGCGGCGGGCAACCCCAGCGCCGCGACCAGCGCCTTCACCTTCACCCTGATCGGCGACGGCGCCCCGGCGGTTCCGGCCATCACCAACGTCATTGACGACATCGGCAGCGTCACCGGCAACGTCGCCAAGAGCACCGGCATCAGCAACGACGCCCAACCCGAAATCAAGGGCACCAGCGAAGCCGGTGCCACCATCCAGGTCTACGACTCCGGCGTGCTGCTGGGCAGCACGCTGGCCAACGCCAGCGGCCAATGGAGCTTCACCCCGGCGGCCAACCTGATCGATGGCACCCACAACCTCACCGCCACCGCCACCAACGCGGCCGGCAACGTCAGCCCTGAAACCGGCATCTACGACTTCCGGATTGACACCGCTGCGGCCTCGGCCCCGAGCGGCGTCACGCTGACCGACGACGTCGGCCTGGTCACCGGAGTGCTCACCGGCGGCGCCATCACCGACGACGCCACGCCGACCCTCTCCGGCACGGCCGAAGCCGGATCGACCGTCAAGGTCTATGACAACGCGACCCTGATTGGCAGCACGGTGGCTGATGCCGCCGGCGCCTGGAGCGTCACCCCGACCACGGCGCTCACCGACGGCGCGCACAACCTCAGCGCCACCCAGACCGACACGGCCGGCAACACCAGCGCGGCCAGCGCCGCCATCGCCTTCACGGTCGACACCAGCGCCGTCACCGCCCCGACCATCGGCGGCGTGACAGACAACATCGGTGCGATCCTGGGCGGCGTCGCCAAAGACGGCGTCACCGACGACACCCAGCCGACCATCAACGGCACCGCCCCGGCGGGCACCACGGTCAAGGTCTACGACAACGGCGTCCTGCTGGGCAGCACCACGGCCAGCGCCAGCGGCACCTGGAGCCTGACCCCGGCGGCCGGTTTGGCCGACGGCGTGCACAACCTCACCGCCACCGCCACCAACGCCGCCGGCACGGTCAGCGCCCCGACGGCCGCCTTCGGCATCACGGTCGACACCGCCGCCCCGAACGCCCCGGTGGTCACCGCCGCCAGCGACGACGTTGGCGCGGTGCAAGGCTCGCTGACCAACGGCGCCAAGACCGACGACCAGACCCCGACCCTGACCGGCACCGGTGAAGCCGGCGCGACCATCCAGGTCTACGACGGCACGACGCTCTTGGGCAGCACCACGGTCGCCGCCAACGGCACCTGGAGCTTCACCCCGGCCACCCCGCTGGGCGAAGGCGCACACAGCCTGACCACCACCGCCACCGACGCGGCGGGCAACACCGGCGCGGCCTCGGCGCCGCTCAACCTCACCGTTGACCTGACGGCTTCGGTTGATATAAGAACCATCGCTGGTGAAAGCCAGTCGCCGCTCGCCACCGATGCGGATGCTTATGCCGCCGTCAGCGCGGCTGACCTGGCCGCCGGATTCACCGTCAGTGGCGTAAGCACCGATGTTGAAGCCGGTCGCACCGTCACGGTCAATGTGCTGGACAGCGGTAACGCGGTGGTCGGCACGGTGACGGGCGTTGTTGCCGCCGATGGCTCCTGGAGCGCCTCGGTGTCGGCCAACGCGAGCTGGATTACAGCCAACACGGTTTACAGCTTCAAGGCCAGTGTTTCCGACCTGGCAGGGAATGCAGCGATCGATACCGACCGACTGGGCGTGGTGCCGGTGCTCGACCTGGATGCCAACAACTCCAACAACACGGTCACCCTCTCACGGCAGGCCATCACCGGTCTGTTTAATACCGGCGAGAGCAATGCACGGACGGCGCTGGGGTCTGGAACCGCTGACGGCCACTACACGGAACTGTCCGGGTCGTGGGGCAACCGCGTCGCCCAGGATCCCAATTGGGTGGCTGCTGATGTGGACTCGGCCTGGATCGGTACTGCCAGTGCCTCCGGCGCGGTCGGCACGGCGACGTTCAGAACGACATTTACCATGCAGGCGGGCGCCGACCCCAAGACGGCGGTAATCAACATGGATGTCGGGGCCGACAACTGGCTGCTTGATATCAAGGTCAATGGCGTTTCCACCGGGCTGCATGGCATCAATGCCAACGAGTTCACCCAATTGCGGCATTACGTTCTCGATGCTGGCAATGCCCAGTTCCAGAGCGGCGCCAATACCATCGAGTTTGTGGTCAAGAACGATGGCGGGCCGGCCGGACTCCGGGTCGACAACATCACCGGCAACGTGATCGTGGCGACGCCGGGAACCGACAGCGTCGACCACCAGGCCGATTACGCGGTGGCCTACTCCCAAGGGACGCCGGTTGCCATTTCCGATACCGACATCCGCATCACCGATGCCGACAGTACGCAACTGCAAGGCGCCACCATCACGCTGACCAACGCCTACGCCGGGGATGTCCTCTCGGTCGGCGGTTTGGCGGGGGGAATCACCGCCGTGGTGAGCGGCGGCGGCACCGTCGTCACCCTGTCCGGCGCGGCGTCGCTGGCCGACTATCAATCGGCCATCCACGCCGTCACTTTCAGCAATACCTCGACATCCCAATTCTTCTCCGCCGACCGCTACATCGATGTGGTGGTCAGTGACGGAAAACTCACCAGTAACATCGGTGAGACTACGGTGCATATGATTCCTGGCACGATTGTCGATTCACTGGACAGCGACAAGGATGGCGTCGCCAATCGCACCGATGTGGACGACGACAACGACGGCATCCTTGATATCAACGAGATCAACGCCGCTGCGCCTGCCGGCTGGATGACACTGGTCGGTGGCGTGACGACTACGGCCAATTCCATCAGCTACAGCGGCACCGGCGGCTGGGGGACGGCTGAGGCTACGGCACAACCCATGTCCGTCCTCGGCCTGAAGGACAACTACACGCTGAGCTGGACAGTCGACCGCAACAACGGCATCGCCATGGTCGGCCTGGGCAAGAGCGAAGGTAGCGCGAACTATACCGACATCGACTATGCCATCTACACGGCGGGCAACGGTTCCTTGCAGGTTTATGAAAACGGTACTTACCGGGGCAGCTTCGGCACCTACGCGCCGGGCGACACGTTCTCGGTGACGGCCAACAACGGCGTCATCAGCTACCAGCATAACGGGGTGACTTTCTACACCTCGACGGTGACCTATGCCGCCGGGACAACCGACTTCTATCTCGACTCCGCCTTCTATTCCAGCACAGTCAATATCCAGAATATCGCCATCAAGCCGACCACCCTGAGCGGTTTGACCGAAACCTGGGCGTTCGACCGCGACACCGACCGCGACGGCATCGTCGACCGGCTCGATGTCGATAGCGACAACGACGGCATTACCGACAACGTCGAAGCGCAAGCGACGGCAGGTTACGCTGCGCCTTCGTTGACCGTCAATGCCCAGGGACAGAACAACGCCTATTTGGGAGCGAACGGTCTGACGCCGCTGGATACCGACAAGGACGGCGTTGCCGACGTGCTCGATACCGATTCGGACAACGACTACCTCAAGGACGTGGCCGAACGCGGCGACGGGGCGCCGACCTCGGTGACTTCGACCGCCGATGCCGACCATGACGGCCTGCTCGACATCTTCGAGAAAGGCTCGACCAACGACGGCTACACCACTGCCGACCACAACCGCACGGCGGCGAGCATCGACCTCGCCAAGGATCCGGCGCTGGCGGCGGACGGCTCCAACGCCGTGCCGCTCGAACGCGATGTGAACTTCCGCGACCACGCCGATACCGACAGCGATGGCCTGCACAACCTCAACGACATCGACGACGACAATGATGGCATCGCCGATGTGCGGGAAGTTGGCGCAGCCACCTTGAACTGGAACCTCCAGGCTGGCGCCACGGCCAGCGGTTCGACCATCAGCAAGGACATCACTCCGGCCGGCTGGGGGAGCGGCCAGGTGAATTCGGAGAAATTCTCGGCTCTGGGCGTAAAGGACAACTTCACCCTGAGCTGGAAGGTAACCACCACCGTCGATCACAGCATGGTCGGCCTGGGCAAGGTGGAAAGCTCCGGCGACTTCACAGACATCGACTACGCGGTGTACATGGCCCTCGGTTCGCTGCAGGTTTATGAGAACGGCGCCTATCGCGGCACGTTTGGCAGCTATGTGGCGGGCGACGTGCTCTCGGTGACGGCGACCAACGGGGTCATCACCTACCAGAAGAACGGTGCCACCTTCTATACCTCCACCGTGGGCTACACGGCGGGGAGCACCGATTTCTACATGGATACGTCGTTTACCGGCTACGCCACCCAACTCACCGAGGTCAGCCTCAAGCTCAACAGTACCGGCAGCACGACCGACTACACGCGCTTTGACCGCGATACCGACAGCGACGGCATCGTCGACCGGCTCGATGTCGATAGCGACAACGACGGTATTACCGACAATATCGAGGCGCAGCGCACCGCCGATTTCACCCAGCGTTCGCTGGGCGATGCCGACAGCAACGGACTGGACGACGCCTACCAGGCGACGCGCCATGCCGGCATGCTCAAATCGATGGGCGCGGTGGCCGGGTATTCGTTCGACGTGGATACCGCCGGGCCGATTGATTCCGACTTCGCGGGCGGCAATGCGCTCAGCCTGAGCAGCTTTGCCACGGTGCAGGCCGGACAGGGCCGGGATGGCTCGAATGGCCTGGTGTTCACCCAGAACGCCACCGGCTCGACGCCGCAGGCGAGCGTGGGAACCATTTCCGGGGTGAGCGCCAGCACCGGCTTTACCTTTGACGCCTGGGCGCGCTGGGATGCCGTGGCGACCAGCGGTCAAGGTTACGAACGTATCTTCGACTTCGGTGGCGGTACTACAAACAACAATCTGATTCTGCACCGGGTTGGCATTACCAATAATCTTGCAATCACTGTATACAGTGGTTCGACAAACATCGGTCAAGTCATCACCTTGTCCAACTTCCTCTCCGGACAAGTGGGCACCAACGCCTGGCACCACTACGCGGTAACGCTTGATGGCCCGACCAAGGTGCTGTCGCTGTACATTGACGGCGTAGTGAGGGGGCAGACCACCCTGTCGTCCCTGCCGGATTTCTCGACCTGGACCAAAAACTACATCGGCACCTCGAACTGGGCGGTGGATCAGCAATTCCGTGGGGCGATGGACGGGGTCGGCGTGTTCAACACCGACCTCAGCGCCGATCAGGTGAAGGCGCTGTACCAGAACGGGCTGGCGGCAGTGGATACCGATGGCGACGGCAGAACCGACGTGCTCGATACCGATTCGGACAACGACGGCACGCTGGATGTGGCCGAGCGCGGCGACGGTGCGCCGACTTCGGCGACCTCGACTGCCGATGCCGACCATGACGGCCTGCTCGACATCTTCGAGAAGGGGACGGTCAGCGACGGCTACACCACCGCCGACAACAACCGCACGGCAACGAGCATTGACCTGGCCAAGGATGCGACGCTCAATGCCGACGGCTCCAACGCCGTGCCGCTCGAACGCGATGTCAATTTCCGCGACTACACCGATACCGACCGGGATGGCGTGAGCAACCTGAGCGACGTGGATGACGACAACGACGGCATCCTCGACGTGATGGAGATCAACGCAGCGGCACCAGCCGGTTGGACGGCAACAACCGGAGTCACCACCACCGCCAACTCGATCAGCTACACCGGCACCGGTGGCTGGGGAACGGCGCAGGCCACCGCCCAGCCGATGTCGGCGCTCGGCTTGAAGGATAACTTCGCCCTGGGCTGGACGGTGGACCGCGCCACCGGCTATGCCATGGTCGGTCTGGGCAAGGTCGAAAGCAATGCCAGTTATACCGATATCGACTACGCGATTTATATGAATAACGGCACCCTGGCGGTGTACGAGAACGGCACCCACCGCGGCAATTTCGGCACCTATGCGACGGGCGACATCTTCTCGGTGACGGCCAATAACGGCGTGGTGACCTACCAGCATAACGGTGTCACTTTCTATACCTCGACAGTGGCCTACACGGCGGGGAATACCGATTTCTACCTGGATTCGGCGTTCACCAACAGTTCGGTCAATATCCAGAACATCGGCATCACGCCGACCAGCCTGACTGGCCTGTACGATACCGCGCTGTTCGACCGCGATACCGACAGCGATGGCATTGTTGACCGGCTGGATGTGGATAGCGACAACGACGGTATTACCGACAATGTCGAGGCGCAGGCCACCAAGGGATTTGCCGCCCCCGTCGGCAGCGTCAATGCCCAGGGGTTGGATACCGCCTATGCCGGGACGAATGGTTTGAAGCCGGTCGACACCGACGGCGACGGCAAGGCCGATGTCATCGATACCAATTCGGACAACGACGGCACGCTCGATATCGCCGAGCGCGGCGACGGCGCACCGACCTCGGTGACGTCGACTACCGACACCGACCGCGATGGCTTGCTCGACATCTTCGAGAAGGGGACGGTCAGCGACGGTTATACCGCCGCCGACCACAACCGCACGGCAACGAGCATCGATCTGGCCAAGGATGCAACGCTGGCCGCCGACGGTTCCAACGCCGTGCCGCTCAGCGTGGATGCCGATTTCCGCGACCGGGTGGGGACGACGCTCACCACCTCGACTTCGGTGCTCGGCAATTCCGGCCTGCGCGGCGAGTATTACGGCTACAACGAAGGCAGCGTCATCCAGACGGCGGATACCTCGGTGGGCAACCTTGACAACCTGGCCGAGGTGTCGTCGGTCATCAACGCCCGCCAGGGCAGCACGGTCACCGGGACGGCGAATGCCGCCAGCAACAGCGCTGCCGATGCGACCTGGGTGTCGACCAACCTGGTCGGCAACTATGTGGGCGGCTCCTCGCTGGGTCAGAACCCGAACGTCATTCCGGGGTCGGCGATTCCGTCGGGCAACCTTTATACCTTCATCAATGCCGCCGACCGTGGCACGCTGAAGGCGACCAGTTCGTTCGGACCAACCTCCGACGGCATCGTCCGCTGGGTGGGTGCCGCGTACTTCGCGGCGGGGAATTACGATTTCCAGGCGCGTTCCGATGACGGCTTTACCCTCCGGATCGATGGCAAGGATGTGCTCACCCGCAACCTGGTTCAGGGCCCGACGACCAGCGCGGTGACCGGGGTTGCGCTCGGCGAGGGCTTGCATACGGTGGAAATCCTGTACTGGGATCAGGGCGGCGAGTCGGTCTTCCAGGCCTGGTACCGGCCGACCGGGTCGGCAACTTACCTGACGATGAGCACCGACAACCTGGCGCTCTACCAGCCGAGCGAGACGCCGACGCTGACCGAATTGCAGGACATCATCGAAAATCCGTCAGTCAATGGCCAGTACCTGCTGCGCACCGGGCAGGAGTTCACCGGAACTACCGACGCCGATAATGTCCGGGGCAGCGCCGGGCGGGACGTGCTGCACGGTGGTGGCGGCAACGACTATCTGGACGGCGGCGCGGGTGCCGACCGCCTCGACGGCGGCGCCGGGAACGATGTCCTCGTTGGCGGACTGGGGGCCGACACCTTCAGCTGGACTCTGGCTGACAAGGGCGCGGTCGGCACGCCCGCCAGCGACCGCATCACCGATTTCAATACGGCCAGTTATAACTCGGGGGGAGACCGCCTGGATTTGCACGATCTGCTGCAAGGCGAAAATCACACGACCGGCGTGGGCAATCTCGGCAACTATCTACACTTTGAGCATTCAGGCAGCGATACCGTGGTTCAGATCAGTAGCGGCGGCGGCTTCTCGTCGGGTTACAGCGCGACGAAGGTGGATCAGAGCATTGTCCTGGCAGGGGTCGATTTGACGAGTGGTGGCGCGCTTGCCGATGCGGCGATCATTCAGGATCTGCTCAACAAGGGGAAACTGGTGACCGATTGATCGCCCCGGCCAGGGGGAGCTTCATTTCCAGCGCGCTCTCTGGCCCGGTCGTCCGATCAAGAATCCACTGGCGCTTCAATCGCAGGTCCAGTGGCGCCGTCGAAGCCCAGCGCACGCAAGGCTTCGAACTCAGCATCGCTGGTCACGCCCTCGGCCAAAACTTGCAAACCGATGTTGTGGGCAATGCCAGTCAATCCCTTGAGGAAGGCGGCATTGCCAACATGGCTGTCGATGCCCCGGATGAAACTGGCATCGACCTTGAGATAGTCCAGTCCCAATTCATGCAGCAAGCCGATCTGGCTGAACTGGTGGCCAAAATGCTCCAACCCCACGCGGCAGCCCAGCCGTTTGAGTTTATGGCACAGCGGCTTGAACTGCTCCAGGTGGGCCAGCACACCGTTTTCTGTCATCTCCAGCCACAGTCGTTTGCTTGCCGGTGCGTGCTCAGCGAGTAGCGCCAGCAAACGCTCAACAAACCGGGAATCTTCCAGTGAACTGGCCGACAAATTGATGGCCAGGCCATTCAATGCAGGCTGGCGCGCGAGTTCCTGCAAGCCGAGCGAGACGGCCGCCAGATCCAACGCGGGGGTCAGGCGCAGCCGTTCGGCGAAGGGCCAAAAACGCCCGGCGGCCAGCCATTCACCGTTTTCGTCGGCCATCAGGCGCAATGGGCACTCGCGGTGCGACAGCCGCCCCGACAACTCCACCACCGGGAAGGAAATCAGACGCAGCCACCGTTTGTCCAGCGCGCGCTGGATCATGCTGGCCCATTGGCTTGCGCTACGCGGCATGTCGCCTAACCCGGTCATGGCAGCTTCGCGCACAGCATCGGTTCCGTCCAACTCGGCTTGCGCCAGCGCCGCATCCACGCTGGCAAGCAACTCAGCCAGCGACACACCCGAATGAAAGCGGCCATGCGCCATGGAGGCTGTGGGTACCCCTTCGAAGTAGGGCGCCAACGTCGGCACCAGAACGTGCATCAAGTCCTGGCAGCAACTCGCACCGTCTACTTGCGCCCCCAGCAACAACGCAAAGTCGCTGCCGTTGAGCCGCGCAACCGATCCAGCCCCCCAGCGCTGCGCGCACTGCTGCAGCGTGTCAGCGCCACGCTGCAGACACTGATCGGCATCAGCGCGGCCCCTGCGCCGGTTCAGACCGCTCAGGTCACACAAACGCACCAGCACCAATGTGCCACCGGCGGCGTCTTCAGCCACCAGCGTCTGACCCAGCTGGGCCATAAAGTAGCTGCGATTGGCCAGGCCGGTGAGAGCATCAAAGTTGGCCTCGCGACGCACAGCCTCCAGACGCACGGCTTCGTCGTCAAACATGGCTTTGAGCCGCGCCACCATGGTGTTCATGGCTATGGCCAGTTGTCGCAACTCAGGCACAGACGGAAGTTCTATTGCCACAAACCGTCTCTGCGTGATGGCTTGGGCTTGCTCGATCACGGCATTCAGCGGACCGCGCAAACGCCACAAAACCAGGGATCCCAGATAACCGCCGACCAAACCGGCAAGCGCCAATGCCAACACCATCTCGTACGCACTCTTCCACAGCGCACCGTAGGCAAACCGGCTGTGACTGACCAGGGTGACCGCGCCAAATTGCTTCCAGCCACTGCTGATCTGCGCCACGCCTGGAAGGGCGTGGACTGGCAATGCATCTACAAACCAGGCTGGCGCGTCCAGATCCCCAGCGGGGGCAATACGCTCAGCAATCAGCCCCCCCATGGGATCGGTGATTCGGATCAGTTCGTAATGCCCGCTGTCAAACAACGAGGCGACCACCAGATCTGCCATCACCGCGTCCGGGTTGCCTTGGCTCAACGACAAGGCCAAAGCCGTGGCGTTGTCGGTGTTCTTGATGGAAAGTTGAGACTCCAGATATGCGCGCGCACTGAACAAGGACGCCAGCAGACTGCCCCCCAAGGCGAGCAAGGTGCTGATAACGATAGCAAGCCAAAGCTGGCGATACAGGGACATTCTTCTCTCCTCAATTCTCAAAATCTATTGAAAGCCTTCGGCACGCACCCGCTTGAGCAAGTCTTCCCACCGGGACAGGCGTCCAGACCCGACTGCGGGTGCCAACTCTTTACCGGAAGTACCCGCAAAAATCCCCTGGCTGTTGAAGCTGAACACGGGGGACAAGTCCGGACGCCGCGAAGCCAAACGGACATCGCTGATCAAGTTGTCCAGCACCAAGGGTTCCTCATCGGGGCGCGCATAGTACGCCAGTACCATGTGCGCCTGGGTGGGGGCGCCTGCAGAAGAACCCGTGCGGGCATACACATAGGTCAGGCGCAGTTTTTCGGGGGTGACACCGACCATTTGCAAGGTGTAGTACTTGGCAATGACAAAGTCTTCACAGTCCCCGGTGCCACGTCCCAGGGTTTCCAGAGGTGTCGCCCAGTAGTCGCTCTGCCCCCATACCGCCGCATCGTCTCCGAAAACAATGGTGCGATTGAAAAATTCATTCACTTTCTTCAATCGCTCCAAATCACTGCCGACCGCCCCGGACACCACGAAGTCGCGCCACGCATTGAATCTGGACATGCCAACAGCGCCCCAACGGGGGGTGAACGATGCCAGCAGCTGGTCAAAATTGATGGCGGAATGAACACTCAAAACAACCCACATGGACAAGCACAAAAGCCTGACCGCAGATCGTCCAAAGTAGCGTCGGATTGCCTGCATGCAATGATCGCCTTAGAACGCAACTCCGTCGCAGGAAAAACGCGAACGCTTCAATTGAAATCCTTATATCCGGGAATTTGTCACACAAAACGCCATTGAACGAACTTCGGAAAAACTAGAATGCCCAAGTCAGAGCTCCTTAGCCGCAAGGATAGCCGCAACCGCGGTGACCGGAGCACATTTGGAATATCTAGTGTCAAAGGCACCTACAGAACATGTACAAACGCTCCTTATTCATTGTCACTGCAAGCGCCGTCCTGTTGACCGGCCCGGCTTGGGCGCAATCCGCCTCCGTGCTCAAAGAGGCGGTAGAACGGGCCATTCTCAAAAACCCCGAAGTCAAACTCAAGTACCAGAACCTGATGTCGGTGAGCAGCGAACAGGATGCGGCCAAAGGTGGCTGGCGCCCCAGAATTGATCTGGAGACAAGTGCCGGGCGCAGGAACTCGCTGAGCCCGGGTCTGACGCCTGGAGTTGACTACAGCCATTCGGACACGACCCTGCAACTGCGCCAAACCTTGTTTGACGGCTTTTCCACCAGCAACGAAGTACGCCGACTTGGCCATTCCCGTTGGGCCGCCTATTACGAGCTTCTGTCGGCCAGCGACCAGATCGCTTTGGAGACGGTTCGCGCCTATATTGACGTCTTGCGTTATCGGGAGCTGGTGACCTTGGCGCGCGACAACTATGCAACCCATGCCGACGTGCACAACCGACTGGAAAGCCGCACCAAAGCGGGCGTGGGCCGACGGGTCGACCTGGAACAAGCCGCTGGCCGCATGGCGCTGGCGGAATCCAACTGGTTGACGGAATCCAGTAATTTGCACGATGTCACGGCGCGCTACCAGCGCCTGGTCGGCGAAGCCCCGGCGGCTGTGCTGGCCCCCCCGCCGGCCATGGTCAAATTTTTGCCTCCGCGTGAAAACTACATCGGCGACACGGTTCGCCGCAATCCGGATTTTCTTGGGGCCGTATCAACCATCCGCGCCTACCGCGCCGATGCCAACCTGCGCAAATCCCCCAACTACCCGACGCTGGAATTGAGAGCCAGCCAGAGCCTGGAGAAAAACCGCAGCGGCCTCACCGGCGACTACCGCGACAGTACGCTGGGACTCGTGCTGAATTACAACCTGTACCGGGGAGGCAGCGACAGTGCACGCATTCAACAATATGCCGCCAAGCTCAGCTCGGCCTTCGACCTGCGCGACAAAGCCTGCCGCGACGTGCGCCAAACGGCTTTGATCGCCCTCAACGACGTCGGCAAGCTGGAATCACAAATCAGTTTGCTGTCCCAGCACGAGCTGTCCACATCCAAAGCCCGTGAGGCGTATCGGCAGCAGTTTGATATTGGCCAGCGCACCTTGCTCGATCTTTTGGACACCGAAAATGAGCTGTACCAGGCCCGCCGGAACCTGGTCAACACCGAACAAGACCACCAACTGGCCCAAGTACGGGTCCTGGCCGTCAATGGATCGCTGTTGGGTGCCTTGCAATTGCGCCCCCTGCACCAGGAGGCGCCCCCTGCACAGGACGGTGCAGAAGAAGGTGACGATGCCTTGCTGTGCAGCACCGAACTCCCTGCACAACGGGCACTGGACAAAGATGACTTGACGCCTCCTCCAGCCGTGTCCCAGGCACCAGCGCCCGCTCCGGTTGTTGCTACGTCGGCTGCCCGCCCGGCACCGACCCATGCCATTTGCGAGGGCGTTGCGCCTTCCGTCGAAAAATGGATTTCCGCATGGAACAAGAAAGACCTCAATGGCTACTTTGCGTCCTACAGCGATGCCTTTGTTCCAGCCCTGGGCCTCAAACGCTCCGAGTGGGAAGCCCTGCGCAAAAAACGGGTGGGTAACCAAGGAGGGTTTTCCACCGTCTTGAAAAACATCAAGCCCAGCCGTTGCGACGCCAAAACCTCCGAAGTCACATTCACCCAGGAATACGCCTCCGACAATTACCGCGACATTGTGGAGAAAACACTGGCCATGGAATATGTCAACGGGCAGTGGAAAATCATCCGTGAAACGGTGACCAAAGGCCGCACCTTCTAAGTTGCGAATGGCCCATAAAAAAAGCGACCTGCATTGCGGTCGCTTTTTTTTGGTCTAGAAATTCCGGTTAGTTAGGCCCTAAAACGGGATATCGTCGTCCATATCGTCAAAACCGCTGGCGGGGCGGGGGGGCGGTGCCTGGCGCGGGGCGGGAGCCGGGGCAGCGGCGCGCGGCGCAGGTGCGGGGGCCATGCGCCGGGGTGGCGGTGGAGCGCCGCCTTCTTCCCCGTCACTGGGGCCGCCCATGCCTTCGCGGCCGCCCAGCAGTTGCAACTCGGTGGCGATGATATCGACCGTGTTTTTCTCGATGCCCGACTGGTCGGTGTATTTGCCGTATTTGAGGCGGCCTTCGACGTAAATGGGGCGCCCTTTGCGCACGTACTCGCCAGCGATTTCGGCCAGACGGTCGTAGAAGGTGACGCGGTGCCACTGGGTGTCTTCAATGCTTTCGCCAGTGTTTTTGTCCTTGCGGCGGCTGCTGGTAGCCACACTGACGTTGGCCACCGCCTGGCCCGAGGGCAGGTAGCGGATTTCGGGGTCGCGGCCGCAGTTGCCGACCAGGATGACTTTGTTCACGGATGCCATGGTTTTCTCCAGATTAGTAGGGGCATTATCTCGCCTTTGGCACCGCCTCTGCGCCATGCCCGCCGGGTGCCGACGGCGCACGCATGGGCCAGGCCACGACCAGCCAGGCCAGTATGCCCACCGCACAGGCGGTAAACAGTCCCTGCGGCCCCATGTGTTTCACCAACCAGCCGCCCAGAACACCGCCGGTGAAGAAGCCCAAAGACTGCAAGGAGTTGTACACCCCCAGGGCTGCACCACGGGACTGCACGGGTGCCACACGCGAGGCCATGCTGGGCTGGCTGGCCTCCAGCACGTTGAAGCCGCAAAAAAACACGAATAGGACCAAGGCCAGGCCTGTCACGGTGGGCGTGCCGCTCGCCATCCACAACAGGCCCAGTTGCACCAAGCCGATCAATCCGACCGCCCCCAGGAACACCGCGCGCAGATAACCCCGTTTTTCCAGGGGAAACAGCGTAGCCCCCATGACAACAAAGGACGCCAGCACCGCGGGCAGGTAGATCCACCAGTGCTGCTCTTTGGGCAGACCCGCCTGCACCAACATGGCGGGCAAGGCCACCCACATGGACAGCTGCACCGCGTGCAGCACAAACACGCCAAAGTTCAGCCGCAACAAGGCCGGGTGGCGCAGCACATCGCGCAAACGGCCACGGGCCTGAACCACATGCACCAAGGGCTCCGAAGGCACCCACCAGACCACGACGGCGATACCAAGCAGCGCCAAAGTGGCAGTCACGGCAAACAAGCCGCCCAGGCCCACCACTGCGTTCAGCAAGGGTGACAAGACCAGCGACACGGCAAACATCAGGCCGATGCTGGCCCCCACCATCGCCATGGCCTTGGTGCGCACCACGTCACGCGTCTGGTCCGCCAACAAAGCGGTCACCGCCGCTGAGATGGCGCCCGCGCCCTGCAAGGCGCGCCCTGCCACCAGCCACGCCAACGTGGGCGCCCAGGCGGCCATGGCGCTGCCCATCGCAAAAATGGCCAGGCCCACCACCATCACGCGCTTGCGGCCAAAGCGGTCCGACGCCATGCCGAACGGAATTTGCAAAACCCCTTGGGTCAGACCATAAATTCCCATCGCCCACCCAATGAGCGCGGGATCGTCCCCGCCCGGGTATTTACGCGCTTCCAGGGCGAACACGGGCACCACCAAAAACAAGCCCAGCATGCGCAGGGCAAAGATCAAGGCCAAAGACGCGCTGGAGCGCCGCTCCAGCGCGGTCATGGTGGTCGATGGCAAGGAGGCAGAGCCGGAGGATGTGTTGGAAGGGCTCGTCATAGGCGCAGCAGAACCCGCAGCGTAAGAAGTAGATTGATCCAAGTGGGCACTCGTTTAATCAGAAATCCGCCTCCCACATGAAGGCGAAAAAACGCCCATTGTCCCTGATCCGCCGTCTTTCACTATCATGGTGGGTTTCTCTTCACCGGCGACCACCTTGAATTCCTCCCCTGACGGCACCTACCTGGCCAAAGCCCTGCAACAGCAACATATCAGCGTCCGGGGGGCCCGCACGCACAACCTGAAGAACATCGACCTCGATATCCCGCGCAACCAGTTGGTCGTCATCACGGGCCTGAGCGGCTCCGGCAAGTCGAGCCTGGCCTTTGACACCCTGTACGCCGAAGGCCAGCGGCGCTATGTGGAAAGCCTCTCCACCTACGCGCGCCAGTTTTTGCAACTGATGGACAAGCCCGATGTGGACATGATCGAGGGCCTGTCGCCCGCCATCTCCATCGAGCAAAAGGCCACCAGCCATAACCCGCGCTCCACGGTGGGCACGGTCACCGAGATCCACGACTACCTGCGCCTGCTGTTCGCCCGCGCCGGCACGCCCTACTGCCCCGACCACCACCTGCCCCTGCAGGCCCAGACCGTGAGCCAGATGGTGGACGCCGTGCTGGCGCTGCCGCCGGACACGCGTTTGATGATTTTGGCGCCGGTGGCCCGCGAGAAAAAAGGCGAGTTCCTGGAGGTGTTTGCCGACATGCAGGCCCAGGGTTACGTGCGCTTTCGGGTGGATGGCCAGCTCTGCGAGTTTGATGCCCTGCCCGCGCTCAAGAAAACCGAGAAACACGACATCGACGTGGTGATCGACCGTGTCAAGGTCCGCCCGGACATGAAGCAGCGCCTGGCCGAGAGTTTTGAAGCCGCCCTGCGGCTGGCCAACGGGCGCGCCATTTGCTATGAAATGGATAGCTACTCACGCAATGAGGACGGGGGCCAGGACCCTAAAGAGCACTTGTTCAACGCCAAATTTGCGTGCCCGGTGTGCAACTACTCGATCCAGGAGCTGGAGCCCCGGCTGTTCTCCTTCAACTCGCCGGTGGGCGCCTGCCCGACCTGCGACGGCCTGGGCCTGCAGGAGTTTTTTGACCCCAGCCGGGTGGTGGCCTTCCCCACCTTGAGCCTGGCCAGCGGCGCCATCAAGGGCTGGGACCGGCGCAATGGCTACTATTTTTCCCTGCTGGAAAGCCTGGCGCAGCACTACAAGTTTGACCTGGAGCAGGCCTTCGAGTCCCTGCCAACAACCATCCAGCACGCGATTTTGCAAGGCTCGGGCGAGGAAGAGATCAAGTTCAGCTACACCCTGGAGTCTGGCGCCTCGCAGGGCAAAAAGATCAGCAAAAAGCACCCCTTCGAGGGCATCATCCCCAATATGCAGCGGCGCTACCGCGAAACCGAATCGGCCGTGGTCCGCGAAGACCTGGCCCGCCTGCGCAGCACCCAGCCCTGCACCGACTGCGCCGGCTCGCGCCTGCGCCGCGAAGCCCGCCACGTCAAGATCGGCGAAGGAGCGCAGGCCCGGGCCATTTTTGAGGTCAGTCACGCCACGCTACGCGACAGCTACGCCTATTTCAACCAGCTGACCATGGCCGGGGCCAAGGGCGAGATTGCGGCCAAGGTCATCCGCGAGATTGGCCTGCGCCTCAAGTTCCTCAACGACGTGGGACTCAACTACCTCAGCCTGGACCGCAGCGCCGAGACCCTGAGCGGCGGTGAGTCGCAGCGCATCCGCCTGGCCAGCCAGATCGGCTCGGGCCTGACCGGCGTGATGTACGTGCTGGACGAGCCCAGCATCGGCCTGCACCAGCGCGACAACGACCGGCTGATTGGCACCCTGCAGCACCTGCGCGACATTGGCAACAGCGTGCTGGTGGTGGAGCACGACGAAGACATGATGCGCGCCGCCGACCATGTGATCGACATGGGCCTGGGCGCGGGTGTGCACGGCGGGCGCGTGATTGCGCAAGGCACCTTTGCGCAGGTGCGCGACAACCCCGAATCGCTCACCGGCCAGTACCTGGCGCAAACCCTCCAAATTGCCGTGCCCAAGCGCCGCACCCCCTGGCTGCCCACCGTGGCGCCGGTGGCTGCCGAGAAAAAACCCGCCTCCAAGACGCCGCCCAGCAAAGCTGCCCAGGCCTGGGCCGAGCGCCACGCCATCCACCTGGCCACGCAAGGCGACCTGCAGGCCATCCGGGTACGCAAGGCCAGCGGCCACAACCTCAAGGGCGTGGACGTGGAGTTTCCCGTGGGCCTGTTCACCTGCGTGACCGGGGTGTCGGGTTCGGGCAAATCCACCCTGGTGAACGACACCCTGTACGCGGCCGTGGCGCGCCAGCTCTACCGCGCCCACGAAGAGCCGGCGGCGCACACGGCGATTGAAGGCATGGAGCATTTCGACAAGGTTATCAACGTGGACCAATCGCCCATTGGCCGCACCCCGCGCTCCAACCCCGCCACCTACACCGGCCTGTTCACCCCCATCCGCGAGCTGATGGCCGAGGTGCCCACGGCGCGCGAACGCGGCTACGGCCCGGGGCGTTTCAGCTTCAATGTGGCCGGTGGCCGCTGCGAAGCCTGCCAGGGCGACGGCATGGTCAAGGTGGAGATGCATTTCCTGCCCGATGTCTACGTGCCCTGCGACGTATGTGTCGGCCAGCGCTACAACCGAGAAACGCTGGAAGTGCTCTACAAGGGCAAGAACATCGCGCAGATTCTGGAACTCACCGTCGAGGCCGCGTTTGACTTCCTGAAAGCAGTGCCCACCATCGCCCGCAAGCTGCAGACCCTGCTGGACGTGGGCCTGTCCTACATCCGCCTGGGGCAGGCCGCCACCACGCTGTCGGGCGGCGAAGCCCAGCGCGTGAAGCTGGCGCTGGAACTGAGCAAACGCGACACCGGCCGCACACTCTACATCCTGGACGAACCCACCACCGGCCTGCACTTTGCCGATATCGACCTGCTGCTCAAGGTTTTGCACCAGTTGCGCGACGCGGGCAACACCATCGTGGTGATCGAGCACAACCTGGACGTGATCAAAACCGCCGACTGGCTGATCGACATGGGCCCCGAGGGCGGTGCCGGTGGCGGCACCGTGGTGGGCGTGGGCACACCGGAAGACCTTGCGGCCAACCCGGAGAGCCACACCGGCAAGTACCTGGCGCGGCTTTTATAGATTGCAAATCTTCCATGGCGTGGAGGATTTGCAGCAATGTATCCGCACCAAGTGGTGCAAAACCACGTTGACGCACGCTGGAGCTGATGCGCGAATTGCTGGCGCTACGGCGGGAACTGCTTCAATAGCGGTCCACACGGCCAGCCCCATCCGTCGCGGTTTTTCTAAGCCAAACAGGGCCGCAATGCCCGTGGAATGTGCGCAAGCAGCTACCAATTCAATAGCAAAAGTGCAGTAACCGCATCTACCCTCAGGCATTCATCTTGCGGTACAGCGTCTGGCGGCTGATGCCCAGGGTACGGGCGGCCAGGGAGATGTTGCCGCGGCTGCTCTCCAGCGCCTGGCGGATCGCCGCCTGCGACATTTCCTGCAGGTTTTGCGGCTCACGGGGCACAGCGGGTGCGGGCATGGGCCGGGCCGTGGCCTGCAATTCCTCCGCCAGGTCGTCCGGCAGGTGCGGCCAATCGATGCAATCCTCGTCCGGTCCCAGCATGGCGCAGGCGGTGCGCAGCACGCTGGCGTACTGGCGCAGGTTGCCGGGCCAGGGGTGCTGGCCCAGCCGGTCCAGCAACTCAGGTGCCAGGTGCACATCCCGCTCGGGGTTCAGACTGGCCAGCAAGCTGTCGGTCAGCGCGGAGAAGTCGGTGCGCTCACGCAAGGCGGGCAGCAAGACCGTCAGGCCATTGATGCGGTAGTACAGGTCGCTGCGGAAACGCCCTTGCTCGGCTTCTTCGCGCAGCTTGCAGTGGGTGGCGCACACCAGCGCAAAGTCCACCGCCACCGGCTTGCCCGCCCCCACCGGGGTGACGCTGCGCTCTTGCAGCACACGCAAGAGCCGGGTTTGCATGGGCAGCGGCATGTCGCCGATTTCGTCCAGAAACAGCGTGCCGCCGTGCGCCTCGCGCAGCCGCCCCAGGCTGCCTTCCTTGCGTGCACCGGTGAAGGCGCCGGGGGCGTAGCCAAAGAGTTCGGACTCGATCAGGTTCTCGGGCAGGGCCGCGCAGTTGATGGCCACAAACGGTCCGCCGCGCCGTGGCCCGCTGTCGTGGAAGGCGCGGGCGAACAGCTCTTTGCCCACGCCCGACTCGCCTTGCAGCAGCAGCGGGATGGGTTTGTCCACCACGCGGCGGGCCTTGTCGGCGGCGCTGCGCCAGCGCACATCCCCGGTGTCCAATTGGGCCAGGGCATCGGAGGTGGCGCGCGGTGTGGCTCCAACGCCCCCTGCGCCCAGGGCGGGCCGGGTCACGGCAGTCACTGCAGCCGGGTCGACGTGGACCTGCACAAAAAGCACCGTGCCGTCATGCAGATGCACCTGGGTGCTTTGGTGCGGACGGCGCATGTGGCGGCTCAGCAGCGCGTCCAGGCGCAGGTCCAGGGTGCGCTCCAGCAGCGTGGCACCCAGGTCTGCCGCGCCCAGGCGCAGCAAGGCCAGGCCACTGCGGTTGGCACCCACAATCCAACCGTCTGCTGACACGGCCACGATGCCTTCGGCCACCGAACCAATGCCCTCGGGATGGGCGTGCAAATGCAGCCGGATGTTGCGCCTGCAGCTCGCAATCACCAGCCGGTTTTCGATCATGCGGGCGGCGGTGTTGACCAGCCCCAGGGTGTGGGGGTGGCCGCTGCGCTGGTCGCCCGAAATGTCCAGAATGCCCAACAGGCTGCCGGTGGCCGACAGGATGGGGGCAGCGGCGCAGGTGAGGAAACTGTTGCGCTCCAGAAAATGCTCGGCACCGTGGATTTCCACCCCGCTGGCTTCGGCCAGTGCCGTGCCGATGGCATTGGTGCCCCGGTGTTCTTCGTGCCAGGAGGCCCCGCAGGCCAGCGCCACCCGCTCGGCCCGTCCCAGAAAATAGGCATCGCCCAGGGTATGCATCAGCGTGCCCCGGTTGTCCGCCAGCACCACCACACTTTGGCTGTGCCGTACTTGCTCAAACAGGTAGTCCATCACCGGGCGGGAGTGGGCCAGCAGCTCGTGGTTGCCCGCCAGGGTCTGGCGCAAATGGCCGCCACTGGCGTTCTCGGTGGGCACCAGCCGCCCCGTGGGCAGCAGCCCGGCCTCCAGGCTGCGCCGCCAGGAACGGGCCAGGCGCTCGTCAATAGCCCCCGTCGGACAGTTGCCATGTTCGAGTAGATGCAAACGCGCCTGGCGCAGCGCCAGGGTGGGCGAAATGGTACGCAATGTTGTCTCCTGCGCGGGGAAATTTGGGCCGGTTGGGGTCTGCGCCCCGTTTTTTGGACAGTATAGAAACACATGGCAAACGGGCGCAATAGCCTTGCAGGCCTCACACGCCCAACTGTACCGTTTTGTGACACTTGTTGCATTCTGGAGCGTTGCGCCGCAGGCCCCGGTCGCCCCAGGCGGCTTCTTCCGATAAAAAAACCCAATGAAATCAAGGGTGCAGACCACCATGCGCACTTGGCACGGGTCTTGATAAGCAGGAATGCCCGCAAGGGACAACTTTTGACCCACACCCCATAACGAGGACACACGATGACATACGCAGCTCCCGGCTCCGCCGCCGCCAAAGCCAATATCAAATCCCAATACGACAACTTCATCGGAGGCAAGTGGATGGCCCCCGTGGAAGGACGCTATTTCGACAACGTCAGCCCGGTTTCCGGCCAGACTTTGTGCAAGGTGGCGCGCTCTTCGGCGCCGGATATCGAAGCCGCCCTCGACGCGGCCCATGCAGCCCGCGACAGCTGGGGCCGGACATCGGCCGCAGAGCGGGCCAGAATTCTCAACAAGATTGCCGATCGCGTTGAGCAAAACCTGGACGCCCTGGCGCTGATCGAAACCCTGGACAACGGCAAACCCATCCGCGAAACCACGCATGCCGATTTGCCCCTGGTGGTGGACCACTACCGCTATTTCGCAGGCGCCATCCGCGCGCAGGAAGGGCGCCTGTCGGAGATTGAGCACAACCTGATTGCCTACCATTTCCATGAACCCATCGGCGTTGTTGGGCAGATCATCCCCTGGAACTTTCCTTTGCTGATGTCGGCCTGGAAGCTGGCACCCGCGCTGGCCGCCGGTTGCTGCGTGGTGCTCAAGCCCGCGGAACAAACGCCTCTGAGCATCCTCGCGTTCATGGAGTTGATCGCCGATCTGCTGCCACCCGGGGTCATCAATGTGGTCAACGGCTTTGGCCGTGAAGCGGGCATGCCGCTGGCGCAGAGCAAACGCATCGCCAAACTGGGCTTTACCGGTTCCACCGCCACCGGCCGCCTGATCGCGCAGGCCGCCGCAGGCAACCTGATCCCCGCCACGCTGGAGCTGGGTGGCAAGTCACCCAACATCTTCTTTGCCGATGTGATGGACGCCGATGACGCATTCTTTGACAAGGCGCTCGAAGGTTTCACCATGTTCGCGCTCAACCAGGGCGAGGTCTGCACCTGCCCCAGCCGTGCGCTGGTCGATGCCAAGATCTACGACAAATTCATGGAGCGCGCCATTGCACGCACCCAGAAGGTCAAACAGGGCAGCCCTCTGGAGGCTTCGACCATGATCGGTGCGCAGGTCTCCAGCGCGCAGATGGACAAAATTCTGTCGTACATCGACATTGGCAAACAAGAAGGCGCCAAGGTGCTGTCCGGCGGAACGCGCGCGCGCCTCGGTGAAGGCCTCAACGACGGCTACTACGTCACCCCCACGATTCTGGAGGGCAACAACTCCATGCGGGTGTTCCAGGAAGAGATTTTTGGCCCGGTGGTGTCGGTCACGCCATTCAAAACGGCAGAAGAAGCCCTCAAGATCGCCAACGACACCTCCTATGGGCTGGGCGCCGGTGTGTGGACACGCAACATCAACCACGCCTACCAACTGGGGCGCGGCCTGCAGGCGGGCCGGGTCTGGACCAATTGCTACAACCTCTATCCGGCACACGCCGCATTTGGAGGCTTCAAACAGTCCGGTGTCGGCCGCGAGAACCATCTGATGATGCTGAACCACTACCAGCAAACCAAGAACCTGCTGGTGAGCTACTCCGAGGACGCCCTGGGCTTCTTCTAAGCATGGCTGGGGTCCCTGCCATCTAGCGCGACACCTGGCCGCCATCGATACCCGTGGCGGCCAGGTGCCCTTGGAACAACGTGACACTGCAAAACTCAGAATGAACAATGTGCCCGGCTCTCCCTCCAGCGATATTGCATTCACCGCGTCGGTCAAAGCGACGCAGGAGCGCCGAGGCTCCCGGTCCGAGTTTGCCGACCAAGAGGCACAGGGCGGCTGGGCGACGAGCATCACGCCCAGTCTCGCGGGGTTCATTGCGCACACCAGAACCTGCTACCTGGCAACGGCCACGGCGAGCGGCCAGCCTTATGTGCAGCACCGGGGGGGACCACCGGGTTTCTTGCGCGTGCTGGACGCACACACGCTGGGTTTTGCCGACTTCACGGGCAACCGGCAATACCTCACCACCGGCAACCTGGCAGAAAACCCGCGCGCCTTTTTATTCCTGATCGACTACGCCCGCCGCCGCCGCGTGAAGCTGTGGGGCAGCGCCCGGGTCGTGGAGGACGACCCGGATCTCCAACGGCGGCTGCTGGTGGACAGCTACCCGGCCGAAGCCGAACAGGCCATCGTGTTCACGCTCGAAGCCTGGGACATGAACTGCCCCCGGCACATCCCCATCATGGCCACCCAGGAGGAGGTGTCGGCCATGCGCCACCCCCTGGAGCTGCGCATCAACGAACTGGAGCACGAAAACGCCGTGCTCAAGGCCCAACTCAGCGGACTGCACCGGTAAAGCCCGGAACTGCACCCGGCACTGATTTTTCACGCTCACCCCACTGCCGTACACCGCGCAGTGCCAACAACTATAGAAATAAGAGGAGACATCTCATGCACGCCATCGCGCGAAAACCTGTCGTCATCGGCATTTCCGGAAGCACCCGCAGCATTTCCGGCAAGCCGCGACAGGGCACCATCATTGACATCGTCAAACGCTCGCACAGCGAGGCCGAGTTGCGCCAGGCCTTCTCCGAAGACGACACGCCTGACGCGGAAAAACATGTCAAACAGCTCGGCATCCGGCATGGCGATGGCTTCAATCTCTACAAGAACGAACGCAAAAAAACCAAACGCGACACGACCTTCAGCAACACCGAAGTGGCCTTGGCCGCAGCACTGTACGGGGCCAAGGAAGCGGGTGCGGAGGTGTTGCATGTGCAACTCAACCGCTACTTCCTGCCCACGCCCCGCCCGGCTAAGCTCAAGGAATTGAAGGATTTGCTGTTGCGCGCGGACGGCCTGGTGCTGGCGACACCGGTCTATTTCGGAGACCGCAGCCTGCTCATTGGCAATCTCATCGACCTGATCCGCGGCGATGCCGAGCTGAAAGCGGCCCTGGCGGGCAAGATCATGGGCGGCATTGCCGTGGCCGCCAAGCGCAACGGCGGCCAAGAGACCTCGCTGATTTACCAGCTCATGGACATGCTCGACATTGGATTTCTGGGCGTCGGCAATGACTGGCGCACCACCGCCCAATACGGTGGCACCTGCCACGCCGGCGATGTGGGCATGATGGCCAGCGACAGCGTAGGCATTGATACCGCCGCAGGCGTGGGGCGCAGGGTCGGAACCGTCGCGCTGATGAACCGCATGGGGGAGGACCACCAGCTGCAGGGCAAGCATCGCCTGGTTTTCCTGGTGGCCCAGGACAAGGACGAAGTGGCGCTGCGGTATGCACAGGCCTTGTCGCAACAGGCGTCGCACGCCGAAGTCACCCTCATTGATGTGACCAAGCTGAAAATCCATTCCTGCCAGGCTTGCGACATCTGCCCCGCGACCGTGGGCGTGGACAAGGATTCACGCTGCATCATCACCAAGCGCGATGACGACATGCAAAGCGTCTACGACACGCTCCGGGATGCCGACGTGATCGTTCCGGTGACCTTCAACCCGGTGGACCGCGAGGGACTGGAGAGCCCCTACCAGTCCTTGATGGAGCGCCTGCGTTTCATGCGGCGCTCGAACTACATGCTGAGTGACCGCCTGATTGCGCCGCTGGTGCTGGAAGAGATCGGCGCAGGCCAGAACCTGCACATCCGCATGATCACCTCGCTGATTCGCCAGCATTCCATCGTGACCAAGCCGATACTGGCCTACTTCCGCCATGGCGTGGCGCTGAACGACACCGAGGTGGTGCAGCAATTTGCCGCGCTCAACCAGACGGCACGCAACATCACCCGCGGACGTTTGCTGCTGTACGCAAACACCGCCGAGTCCATTGAGTACAAGACTGTGGGCTACTTTTCAGACCAGTTCGAGGACGCACAGGAGAAAGCCAGGATCAGTGCGCAGATCCACCAGGACCGCGTGCACCGCTACCGCACGGAAGTCCATGCCCGGCTGGCCCCGGCAAAAGCGCCAGCGCTGTGATGCCCGGTCTTTCTCCCCATCCAACCACCTGGACCCGAACCCCATGAATGAAAACATTTACGCCATCCTGGCGCGCGGTTTTCCGCAAAATCCGGACGCCCCTTTCCTGATCCTGCCCGATGGCAAACGGTATTCCTACCAGGAGATGGAACAGGAAACCGCTCGCTACGCCCATGTGCTGATCACCAGCGGCCTGACGCAAGGCGACCGCGTGGCCGTGCAGGTGGACAAGTCCGCGGCGGCAATTTTTCTCTACCTGGGGTGTGTGCGCGCGGGCTTGGCCTACGTCCCCATCAACCCGGAATGCCAGAGCGAGGACGTGGACTACTTTCTCAACGACGCCGATGCCGCCGTGCTGGTCTGCCGGCCGGACTTCCTGGAGAAGGCCCGGCAACTCGCCTGGCATAGCGCTGCCAGCACCGTCTTCACCCTGGGGATGGACGGCGAGGGCTCACTGGCCGAGGCGGCACGCGCACAACCCACCACGTTCACCACGGCGCGCTGCGCGGCGGATGCGCTGGCGGCCATCATGTACACATCGGGCACCACCGGCCGCCCCAAGGGGGCCATGCTGACCCACCGCAACCTGTCGTCCAACGCCCTGGTCCTGCATGCCTACTGGGGCTTCGTTGTGGGCGATGTGATTCTGCACATGCTGCCGATTTACCACACCCATGGCCTGTTTGTGGCCACCCACTGCGCCATGCTCAATGGCAGCCCCTTGCTGTTGGAGCCCCGGTTCGACGCCCAACGGGCGCTGCAATTGCTGGCGCAGGCCACGGTTCTCATGGGTGTTCCGCCCCATTACGCCGCGCTGCTGAATGAACCGGGACTGAATCTGGAAGCCTGCGCGCACATGCGCCTGTTCATCTCGGGCTCGGCACCGCTGCTGGCAAGCACCTTCCAGGAATTCCGCCACCGCACCGGCCACGCCATTCTGGAGCGCTACGGCATGACCGAAGGCGGCATGCTGGTGTCCAACCCCTTGGAAGGAGAGCGCCGTTGCGGCACCGTCGGTTTCCCCCTGCCCGGCGTGCAGGCGCGGGTGATCGATAAGCAGGGCCGCACGCTCGCGCCCAACCAGATCGGCCACATCCAGATCAAAGGGCCCAACCTCTTCAGTTGCTATTGGCGCATGCCACAGAAGACGCGCGACGAGTTCACCCCCGACGGTTTTTTCAAAACCGGGGACGTGGGGCGCATGGACGCGCAGGGCTACCTGACCATCGTCGGCCGGTTCAAGGACGTCATCCAGGTAGGCGAGCAGGAGGTCTACCCCAAGGAGATCGAGACCGCCATCGACCTCCTGCCGGGCGTCGTGGAGTCAGCGGTGATCGGCCTGCCGGATCGGATCACCGGCGCCAATGTGGCCGCCGTCGTGGCCCGCAAAGGGACGGGGCCGCACCCCACGGCGGGCGACATCACCTCGGCGCTGAAAACCGCCTTCGCCGATTTCAAAATCCCCAAGGCCGTGTACTTCGTGGACCAGTTGCCACGCAACGGCATGGGCAAGGTGCAGAAAAACCTGCTGCGCGAACACTACCGGCTTGGCGGGCTTTGATGGCCCGGTGATCCCGGGGCACCCCCCGCCCCGAAGGACTTTTCCCAACCCAACTGCCGGTGACGCCAGCGCCTGTTTTCGCAACAGTCTTTGGCGGCACTTCAGTACCGCACTCCTGACCAGGAGGGCGGTTTCATGGTTATTTTTCAAAAAACTACGAGGAGACAACTATGTCCTTATTGATTGCGCTCAGTATTTCCATCGGCCTGCTGGCAGTCGCCGCCACCTGGCTCTTTCTGGGTCCGCTGGCGGCATTCAACATGCAAATCTGGCAGGCCTTTATCGCCTGGGCCAGCCACTTTCACAACGGAGGAAAGTCTGACGGTCTGCAAAAGACCGCGATCTGCATGACGTTTGGCGCGCTGGTGGGCATGGCTTCGGTCATGCTCGTCGGCCCGCTGGGCGCACTGGGGGGAATGGCGGCTCCGGTGGCAGTCGGCATCGGCGCCGCAGTGATTGTCCTGGCGGCCCACCTGCCGATCCTCTCGACCATTCCGTCCAGCGTCTATGGCTTCGCCAGCGTGGCGGGGCTGATTCTGCTCGGAAAGGACATGTCCCCCGAGAAAGCGATTCTGCCGACGATTCTTTCGATCATGCTCGGTGCCGGATTCGGCTGGTTGTCCGAATTCATCGCCGGAAAAATGGCGAAAAAGTAAGCCCGTGGGCAAGCGCACCACGGTAATCGCCAAATCTTCCCCGATGCGGCTTCCCTGGTGCGCCTGCTTTTGAATCCGCACCGGGCGGACGGCTCCACCATGGCAGCCCCCATCCGCCCTGCATGTCAACGGGTTCGGCATTTGTCCTATTTTTGGAGATTGGCAATATGGAAACACCTTTTTCATCCGCCATCGCGGACTATCTGGCGCAGGCCGCAGGCATCCCGCATCCGTGGCGGGCGAGCCAATACCGCATGGACAAAGTGACAAAAATGGTTCATCTCTGGATCACCATGCACCCCTTACCCACGGTAGAAAAGAAACGCAACTGGTTCAGTATGAATGCAGCCCCGTCCCGCACCCAGGCGCCCGCCAGCGGCCCGGAAATGCAGTGGCGTCATCTCAACTTCATGAATTTCACTTGCCACATCCATACCGCGGATCTACTCGACCAGCGTCACCATGAACTACCCTGGTTGGGTCAGCCCGGCTTGCCATTTTCCAACCTGCTGTCGCGCCAGGTCTTTGCCTGTCTGGCGGAAGGCGTTGAAATGAGCGCCATCTGTGACATGCTGAGTATTCCCTTTGCCGATTTGTGGAAGTTCAAATATGCACTCGACCAAGGCTTGGTGCAGTTTGACTACACGCCGGCGAAAAAAACCGGCCCGGCGGCGGCCATTGCCCCCGCGCAGTTCATGCGATCAGCGAATTCCAGCACCGTGCCGGATGTGACCGATCCGATCTGGGAACGCCTGATCACCGGTGAACTCAACGTTCAGATCAAGACACTGAGCCTGCAACTCATGTTCACCAAGCTGCGCCAGCAGTTCAGCCTGCAGCAAAACGACGAAGTCAAACTGATGAAAATGCGCGAGTTGCACCGCTACGTCGAGCGCAACAAACGCAGTTTGACGCATGAGTTGCGCCAGTTCAGGGAACTGTCCCAAGCGGAGTCGGCATGAACACCCTGCAGCAATTGTTGGTATCCCCCGAAATCGCAGCCGACCTGATCCTCAGCGGCGCCACGCTGGCCATCGCGGGTGATGAAAGCGTGCTGGCGGCGCTGCCCCAAGGCAACTGGATCGGCGGAACGATTCCCTATTTCATGGGACCGGAGGGCGGCGTCACCACGCGCGACCAGTTGTTTGCCACCCCACTGTCGCTGTATCCGGGTTTGAAGCCGTTCATCAAACGCTACGACACCGCCTCCCTGTCGCAAGTGTGCGTGGAAGCCCCCGCCAACGGGTTCAGTGTGATCATCCTGCCCGCGTTTTCCGAAGTGCATTTTGAATATGCGCAGCATGCCCCGATGTACGAAGACATGTTCATGAAGCCGCTGGTGGGGTGGGTCGCCGGTATTCACCTCGATGACATGGGCCATAGCACCCCCAAGGTATGTGACGGACGCACCAAGGCCATGATGGAGAACCAGGCAGTGGTGATGCATGTGCCCTTGCCGGAAAACATCAGCGCCAATGTGAACATCGTGAATCTGTTCACCCAGGGCCATGGTGACGTGATCGAGTTCCTGGAAAGCGGCTTTGAAGCCACGACCTGCCTGGTGAACGGCAAAACCGCCTCGCTGGCCAAGTACCTCCAAAAAATCGGCCACGACACCCGCCTGCCGCTGGTGGCCGACTACAGCGGCGCCAACATCAATGTCAGCCTGAAAACCGTGGACGCGGTGCAGGACAAGGTGGCGTTTTATGGACCGGTGTTTCCGCACGTCGCCTACCGGCTGGCGCAGCCTTTTTCTGGCAGCTATGAAACCTCGTTCGGCCAAGCCATTGCCAACCTGCCGCAGCAGGCCGGGTTCTCCTGCAACTGCGTGCTCAACTACCTGTACTCGGGGCTGGAGGGCAAGCGCACCGGCCATGTGACAGGGCCCATGACCTTTGGTGAAATCGCCTATGTCCTGATGAACCAGACCATGGTTCACCTGGCCCTGGAGGCCCACTGAAGCGGTGTTCGGGCCAGTCAGTCCTTTGCAGCGTCGTCACTGGACAGGCTGACCCCCGCCTGCGTCAGAAACTCGCGGACCTGCTTGACCAGGTCACGGGAGCACTCGCTGTTGTGGTGCGGATGGTGCAGAAAATCGCTGGCCTGGTTGAGCGTCACTTTGAAGCGTGCGCCATGGGACGGTTCAAAGGTCGCGCCCAGATGGCTCAGCAGCGATTCCAGCTCTCGCCAGTGGACGTTGGCGGGCAGCGGATCATGAAAAATCGCGCGCAACAGGGTCTGGTGCTTGTGGCTCATAACATTCTCCCAAGTGGATTGGCGGGTCGTTAGGAAGAGCTTACCAAGATCACAAAGGATGCACATCGTTTGCTTCTGCCATCGTGCCCTGTCCTGAGCGCTTGGCTTCAGGGCATCAGCGTTCGTACACCTTGCGCAGGATGCGGCCCAATCGTTCGCGCAAAGACTGCTGCACTTCGCCGCAGTCCGGCTGCGGCACCTCCTGGCCCTGCACCACCACGCGGTCCTTCAATGGGGCGCCCGGACCGGTGCGCACTGCACATTGCGCAGAGCGCAGGGTGTCGGCGGGTCCCTCGGCAGCAAGGTCGCGAAGTTCGTCCAGCAGGCGTTGTGCTTTGAGCGACTCGCTGGGGTAGTTTCTTTCAATATGCACCACTTCCAGCTGCTCTGTCCCCGTGCTCGCGCGCACGATGCGACAGCGCGCGTAGTCACGCGGCAAGGCCAGCTTGAGCAGCAGTCGATGGTTTCGCCCCAGGCTCTGCCCGTCAATGAGGTAGAACGTGCGCTTGTCCCGGTCGAACGCAAAAACTTCGTACCGCCCCGGTTGCGCCATGGTTTCATTCACCAGCACATAGCCGTTGCGCAGGGCTTGCAACTCCTCGCGCGCCCACAGGTCGGCCGATTTTTTGGCGGCGCAGCGCTCACGCAAGCTGTCCAGGGTGCTGTTCTCGTAGAGCCTGAGCGCCTCCTGGGTATTGTTGAACTGGATGGGGGGTTGGGCCCATGCCACTGCGCCCAACAGCCAGGCAGGTATCCCTACGGCGCAAACACGCCAAAGACCAAGACGCATCAAATGTCCTTAAAGCGTTGGATTGGAGGCACAGCAGTCGCTCCCGTGTGAAAGTGGTTAATAATGCCCAAAAATTGTGGCGCTAGACCGCAATCCCATTGTCAATTGCGTTGGCAACCTAACCACCCGAGGATACCCCTGAATGAAATCGTCTCTGAGCCTCCCCAATGCGTCTGGCGCATACATTGCGGCCACCTATGTTTGTCTGGGGCTCGGTGCCTTGGGGTTTCTTTTGGGGTTGTGGAACGCGGAAATGCAGCTCAATGAAAAAGGTTACTACTTCACCCTGTTGGCATTTGGCCTCTTTTCCGCCGTGTCGCTGCAAAAATGCGTGCGCGACCGCACCGAAGGCATCCCCGTATCCGGCGCCTATTACGGCTTGTGCTACGGAGCCGTCGGCCTGTCGCTGCTGTTATTGACCACCGGCCTTTGGAACGCGACGCTGCTGCTCTCGGAAAAAGGCTACTACGCCATGTCCTTTGTTTTGGCGCTTTATAGCGCGGTGACGGTGCAAAAGAACGTCCGTGACAACAAACTCGTATCTCTGACCCGCACGGCGGAAGAATAATTGGCTTGGCATCCTCAACCAGCTGCTACCGCCCGAGGGCACGCCCAAAGGCGCCTGCCGAGCCATGCCCGCGCAACCGTCAGCGTTTCCTGGAAAAATACATTGGGGTGAAATGGCGGTTGGTGTAGAAGGAATCCGCCAGAAATGCCTTGGGTGAGGCAAACAGCCCCAGCACTTTGCGGCTCAGGGTTTCAATGTGCAAGTCCGGGTAACACGAGGCCGTGAACTCATGGCAATAGTATTTGCCAGGCCCTGGGGAAAAATCGAAGTTGTAGGGGGTATTGGCGTCGGCGCATTTCTTCGCATGCTCTATGGCCCGCTCCTGGAAACCATCCGGGCGCAGGACGATGATTTTGTCGGTGCGGCAAAAATCAATCACATCGATCAAGGTCGAGCCTTCGGCGATCGAATGCACGATGGTGTTGTTGCCAATGTACAGCCCGCTGTGGCTGCACCCGCTCTGCCCCTTGGGGATAAAGTAGCCGTCCAGGTAGTCGTCATAGGCCCGCATGATGACATCGCCCGGTTGGAGAATAGCCATCACCTCCCGCGTATCCGCCCCTTTGATACGAAAAGAGGTGGGCTGGTAAATCACAAACAGCGGCCATCCAAATACTTTGATGTCACCGAAGATGGTCAGTGCCCAGCGTTTGAACGCTTGGAAATAATTCGGCATTTTCCGCTCCCCTTTTCGGTTTTTTGAACTTGTGCCACTGTACCCAAGGAGGGGCCAAAGACCAAACCACATACCCAAAGCCGTGGGCGGAGCCAGATCGCTTGTACGCAGTCCGCATTTTCGCCGTGACGCACGTTAAGATGCCTTGCACGCACTTCTTTTGAATGTGCATTGCTTGTTCAACTTATTCGGACGTTTGCATGCAAGTCAATCTGCCTGTTACAGGCCAGGAATACGATTACCCGGCCGATGACGTATTGGTTTCCACCACCGATCTGCAGGGCCGCATCAGCCACGGTAACCACGCTTTTTTCGCCACCAGCGGTTACAGCCGCGACGAATTGCTCGGAGAAGCGCACAGCATCGTGCGCCACCCCGACATGCCGGAGGAGGCCTTCCGCGACCTGTGGGCCACCATTGGCCGAGGGCGCCCCTGGACCGGCATTGTCAAAAACCGCCGCAAAAACGGCGACCACTACTGGGTGCTGGCCAACGTCACCCCGGTGATGCAAAACGGCAAACCCAAGTCCTATATGTCGGTCCGCTTCAAGCCCACACGCCAGCAGGTGGCGCAGGCCGAGGCCTTGTACCGGCGCATTGAGGCACAGCGCAGCAGCGGCCGCGCCACGTTCAAACTGCACGCCGGCCATGTGCGCAAGCTGGGCTGGCGCGACTGGCCCAACCGCATCTACCGGCTGTCGTTCACCACCCGCATGGCCATGTCATTGGCACTGATGGTGGCATCTTTGCTGCTTCCGTTCATGGTGGGGATGTCAGGCATGGCGGCTCTGCTGGCCCAGATGGGCACGCTGGGTGTGATCGGTGTTGTCTTGCTGTGGTGGTTCCACACCAATATCGAGGCCCCGATGGACCGGGCGGACGTACTGGCGGGCGAAATTGCGGGCTGCAACCTGACCTCCGCGGTGGATCTGGGCGGATCCGGCGAGATGACCATGCTATTGCGCCGCTTGTGGCTGATTCAGTTCAACTTGCGTGCCGTGATTGGCGATGTGCGTGCCGAGATTGATGGCATTTCACTCATGGCGAAAGAGGTCTCGCGCAGCAGCCACGACCTGTCCGAACGCACCGTCTCCCAGGCCACCAGCCTGGAGCACACCACCACCGCCATGCGCCAATTGTCCAATGCGGTGCAGCACACGGCGCAGGCGGCGGAGCAGGTGTCGGAGCAGAGCCGCCAAAGCAATGCTGTCGCGGCGCGCGGCGGCCAGGCCGTCGAGCAGGCCGGGGTAACGATGAGCGCCATTGAGCAATCGTCCAACAAGGTCACCGACATCATTTCGGTGATTGAAGGCATTGCCTTCCAGACCAACATCCTGGCGCTGAACGCGGCGGTGGAGGCGGCACGGGCCGGCGAGGAGGGCCGGGGCTTTGCCGTGGTGGCCTCTGAAGTGCGCAGCCTGGCGCAGCGCAGTGCCGCGGCAGCCCGCGAAATTCGGGTCCTGATCGGAACCTCGGTGTCGCAGGTGAACGAGGGTGCCCAGCAGATGCAGCAAACCGCCCAGACGATTGAGCAGGTGGTGCAAACGGTGGCGCAGGTCAGTACGCTGATCCATGAGATCAGCGCCACCACACGCGAACAGTCCACCGGCATCGTGCAGATCAACGATGCCGTGCACGAACTGGAGCAGGTGACGCAGCAAAACGCCGCCTTCGTCAAGGAATCGGCAGCGGCGACCGATTCGCTGAACCTGAGCACGGTCACACTGGCGCGTTCGGTGCAGGTATTTCGGGTGAAATAGAAACAGTATGACGCCCCACGCCCCAGCCCCTTGGAAGGCTGGCCGGAATGAGTGCCGTCTATCTGCTGGACACCCATATCGTCAGTTACTACCTGCGGCGCAGTTCGCCCGCACTGGAAACACGCGTGAGCGACGCGCTGCAAGCGCAGACCCTGGCCATCTCGGCGCTGACGCGTGCCGAATTGCGGTTTGGCCAATGGGGAATGGCTGCTGAAGACCGGCGGCGCGGCCTGATCGACCACTTCCTTTTGCGGCTACCCAACATTCCCTGGAGCAGCCATGCGGCTGACCACTACGGCGTGATCAAGGATTTGCATAAACGCCAAGGCACACCCATTGGCGAACTGGACACCCAAATCGCCGCCCACGCACTGGCAGAGAAATTGATTTTGGTCACCCACAACACCCGCCACTTCGAAAAAGTGCCGGGTTTGAAGCTCGAAGACTGGATGGTTTAGCGCGCCCTCTGATTCCGTTTTCAGATCAATGAGAGATGAGGCGCCCCGACGCAGGCAGTGCTTTAGCACGACAAGGAGGGGCAACGACATATCGCATGGATATGGAAATGGAATGACAGCCGCTCACCCCCACAAGCGGTACATCCAAAAGCCTTCATCCTCTTGCACCGCCTTTCTCAGTTCGACAGGGCTCAGGCCGGTGATGCGGCGGGACTCCCGGCACAGGTGCGATTGGTCGGCGTAGCCGGTATCGGCGGCGATGCCGACCCAATCGGGCATGTGCCGGGACGAATCGGCGGCGGGGTCGGCGCGGGCCTGGAGGAACGAAGCCTCGGCGCGCCCCATGCGCCGCAGTTCGCGCAAGGGCTGGCCGGCCCACTGCTTGATGCGCCGCTCCATTTGCCGCACGCTCCTGCCCGCACCGGAAGTGGCCGCCCGCAGCGCCAGCGCCTCGCTCCAGTCACGCACGCGTTCCACCCTGGGAACGGTCGCATGGCTCAAGGGGCTCCAGCGCGGGGCCAGGAAGGCCTCAATCAAACGCACCCGCTCGGCATCGTCGTGGGCGCTTTGCACGGACTGCGCCATGGTTTGCCACGACAGGTCCAGCACCTCGTGCAGCGGCACCACGCGGTCGACGTAATCCGCGATGGGCACCCCCGCCAGGGCCTGCAGCGCGTGCGGCACCAGCCCCAAGACAAACAAACGCACCGGGCCAGGATTGACTGTGACGGTGGGCACGGTATACGGGCCAGCGAAGGACATCGACGGCACCGGCTCATCCACCGGTTGATCGCCCCGGCGCACGATGCGTCCCTCCCCCTGGAGCAGCCAGTAGATGCCGCACAGCGGCGTGGCCGGGAGATAGTTGAGGCGCTGGTCCGGGGGCAGCTCCGCACCCACCGTGCTGCGCGTGATATAGGCCCGCACGCAGGACGACAGGGCCAGGCTGGGTGCGATCAAGGCACTGTGCGTAGACATTGGCGTGGCGACCGGGTTCGGCGGGTTGTCGGCAAGAACACTCATGGACCGGAGTCTACTGCGCGCGCCATGTCGCAATCGTTCAATACACCCCACGCGGGCCGTGGGACACTGCACGCACCATGCATCCAGTCATCCTCCAACAGGTCCACAAAATCTACCACCTCGACCAGGTCGGGGTGCCCGCCCTTGTCGACATCACCCTCGACATCCGAGCCAACTGCTTCACGGTGATTTCCGGCCCCTCGGGCAGCGGCAAGACCACCTTGCTCAACCTGATCGGCTGCATCGACCGGCCCGACCAGGGCGAGGTGACCGTGGCGGGCCAGCAGGTGCAGCAGATGTCGGACGACGATCTGTCGGATTTTCGCGCCCGCCACCTGGGCTTCATTTTTCAGAACTTCAATTTGCTGCCGGTGCTCACCGCCTTTGAAAACGTGGAATACCCGCTACTGCTCACCGGCATGCCCGAGGCACGCCGACGCGAGCGCGTGCTGGCCTTGCTGGACGCGGTGGGCCTGGCCGACAAGGCGCGCAACCGCCCCGGCCAGTTGTCGGGCGGGCAGCGCCAGCGCGTGGCCATTGCACGGGCCTTGGCCCCCGCACCCAAGCTGGTGCTGGCCGACGAGCCCACCGCCAACCTGGACAGCCAGACCGGCGCGGCCATCATCGCCCTGATGCGCCAGATGCAGCGCGAGCAGCACGTGGCCTTTGTGTTTTCCTCCCATGACCCGATGGTGCAGGCCGAGGCCGACGACACCGTGTACCTGAAAGACGGCCGCATCACCTCGGTGGTTCGCAGCACAAACACTTTGGAGGTGGCCGCATGAAAACCTTGATGCTGGCCCTGCGCAACCTGCTGCGCAACCGCCGCCGTTCCCTCACCACCTTGCTGGCCATGGTGATCGGCCTGACCGCCACCCTGCTCTTTGGCGGCTACAGCGGCAATTCCATTTTGGCCATGCAAACCGGTTATGTGCAGGTGGTGGGCCACTTGCAAATCCAGCGCCAGGACTACTTTTTGTACGGCAGCGGCAACCCGGCGGCCTATGGCATTGCCGACTACCAGCGCATCATCGACCTGGTCAAGACCGACCCGGTGCTGCAGCCCCTGCTGACCGTGGTCACACCCAAGCTGAACCTGGGCGGCATCGCTGGCAATTTTGCCGCCGGGGTGTCCAAGACGGTGCTGGCCGCCGGGGTGGTGGTGGACGAACAAAACAAAATGCGCGAGTGGAATGACTACGGCAGCCTAAGCTACTCCCGCCCTCTGGCGCTGACCGGCACCCCGCCCGAGTCCGCCGTGATCGGCACCGGGGTGGCGCGTTTGCTGCAGTTGTGCGGGCCGCTCCAGGTACCGAATTGCCGGGCTGCGCCCCCCAAGCCAGAGGGCACGGGCCAGGCAGCGCCCGACGATATCACCGCGCTGTCGGCATTGGAGCAGCCGGCCGAGGCCGCCGCCAGCGGAACCCACATCGAGCTGCTGGCGGCCAACGACCACGGCGTGCCCAATGTGGCGGCCCTGAATGTGGTGAAGGCGGAAAACTACGGCCTGAAGGAGTTGGACGACATCTTCATGGAAATGCACCTGGCGCAGGCGCAAAAGCTGATCTTTGGTGGCACCGCGCCGCAGGTCACGGCCATCCAGCTGCAGCTGCAGCACACCCACCAGATACCGCAAGCCAAGGCCCGCCTGGCCGAACTGTTGGCAGGCCCCCTGAAAGACGCCCAACTGGAGGTCCAGGACTTTGCCACCCTGACCCCGATTTACGGCCAGACCATCCAGTTTTTCGATTCGGTCTTTGGCTTCATCGCCACGCTGATTGGTGTCATCGTGCTGTTCACCGTGGGCAACACCATGAGCATGGCGGTGGTGGAGCGCACCGTGGAAATCGGCACCCTGCGGGCCATCGGCCTGCGCCGCAGCGGCATCCGCCGCCTGTTCATGGTGGAAGGCATGCTGCTGGGCAGCATCGGTGCACTGCTGGGCGTGGGCATTGCCCTGGGCGTGGCCAGCCTGATCAACCACAGCGGCCTGACCTGGACCCCGCCCGGCTATGTGTACGCCTACCCTTTGCGCGTGCGGGTGTGGGGCGATGCGCAACTGATCCTCGGCAGCGCCGTGGGCTTGGTGCTGGTGGCCATCGTGTCCGCCTGGTGGCCCGCCAACCGGGCGTCCCGGCTGGCGATTGTGGACGCTCTGCGCCATGTGTAAGGAAACGACCATGCGTGTTCTGAAACGTGTTCTTGCCAGCGTCCTGCTGCTCACCCTGGCCGGCCTGGCCCCTGCGGCCACCCCGCCCAAGGCCCAGGACATCCTGGCCGCCAGCGACGCCGTGCGCAACCCGGCCCAACCGTTTGGGCTATTGACCCGGCTGGTGGAATACCGCAACGGCAAGGAAACTGCCAACATGAGCCTGGCCATTTACGCCAAGGCCGAGGCCAGCGGCGGCCAGTTCCGCAACCTGGTGCGTTTTGTCACCCCGGTGCGCGACGCCAACAAGCTGATGCTCAAAAGCGGCAACGACCTCTGGTTTTACGACCCCGCCAGCAAGGCCAGCATCCGCATGTCGCCCCAGCAACGCCTCTTGGGGCAGGCCGCCAATGGCGACGTGGTGACCGTCAACCTGGCGCAGGACTACCAGGCCACGCTGGCGGGCGAAGAAGACATCCAGGACGGCGACCGCAAGCCCCGCCACTGCTACAAACTGGCGCTGGCGGCGACCTCGCCCGACGTGACCTACCACCGCATCGAGCTGTGGGTGGACACCGCCACCAAACAACCCGTCAAGGGCAAGTACTACTCGGAGAGCGACCGGCTGCTCAAGACCGCCTACTACCGCAAGGTGGAAAAACAACTGGGCGCGGACCGCCCCACCGAAACCGTGATCATCGACGGCCTGGACCCGAACTGGGTGACCGTGATGCGCTACTCCGACTGGGTCTGGCGTGACGTGCCCGAGGCCTGGTTGCAGCGCGACTACCTGCCGCGTTTCAAGGCCGAATGAAGCGGCCTGGAATGAAGTGGCCTGAAGGGTGCAACACGCTGGGCGGCTGGGCTCTGCGGTCAGCGCTGGCAATACTGGCTGCGCTTGCAGTCGAGTCGGCGCTGGGGCAAACCGTGCCTGGCACGCCAGACACCGAGGACGCGGCGCTGATGCTGGCCGACCAAGCCACCACCGCCACCGAGCGCGCCAAAGACTGGCAACTGTCGGTGGAGGGCGCGTTCGGCGAAACCGGCCAGCGCTACGGCAAAGGCCAGCTGCAACACCAGCGCCTGTCGCTGGACCTGCAGATCGACACTGCGTTCAGCGAAGGCTGGCGCGCCGTGCTGTCCAACCAGCTGGACCAGCGCTGGCAGTACCAGTTCAGTGATGCAAGCTCCACCAACACGCTGAAAGAGGCCTACCTGAGCTGGCAACCCAGCCCCCAGCGCGCACTGGATGTGGGGCGCATCAACGCCCGCTACGGCGTGGCCTCCGGCTACAACCCCACCGACTATTTCCGCAGCGGCGCCAACCGCTCCATCGTCGCCATCGATCCCGCCAGCCTGAAAAAAAACCGCCAGGGCAGCGTCATGCTGCGCGGCCAGGCGCTGTGGGGCGGCGGCTCGCTCACCGCCATCGCTTCGCCCCACCTGGCGGACCAGCCCAGCGACGCCGCCTTCAGCCTCGACCTGGGCGCCACCAACCGCCAGGACCGCTGGCTGCTGGCGCTGAGTCAGCCACTGGGCGAGACGCTCACGCCCCAGTGGCTGCTGTACGGCGAGAACACCCAAGCACCGCAGCTCGGCTTCAACCTCACGGGCGTGCTGGGCCAGGCCACCGTGGCCTATGTGGAGTGGTCGGGCGGACGCAGCGCCTCGCAACTGGCGCAGGCGCTGCAGGGCGCAGACGACTCCGCCTTTCGCGCACGCTGGGCCACCGGCCTGACGTACACCACCGCAAACAAACTCTCGTTCACCGTGGAATACGACTTCAATGGCGCGGCGCCCGACGCCCAGGCCTGGGACACGCTCGGCCAGCAAGCACCCCAGGCCTATGCACAGTACCGCGCCTGGGCACAAAACCAAATGGAATTGCCCACCCGGCAGTCCCTGTTTTTGTACGCCAGCTGGCAAGACACCCTCGTCAACCAGCTCGACTTCAACGCCATGCTGCGCCACAACCTGGACGACCACAGCCAACTGGCCTGGCTGGAAGCCCGCTACCACTGGAGCCATACCGACCTGGCCCTGCAATGGCAGCGCCACAGCGGCAAGCCCGGCAGCGAGTTCGGCGCCTTGCAGCAGGAGCAGGTGGTGCAGGTGCTGCTGCGGCACTTTTACTGAACCTGGATAGGACAGCGCCGCACAATTCCATGCGGGCGTTGTGGGCTTGACAGTGCCCAGCGCATCCCGCACCATCGTCCCGGCGTTTCTACACTACAACGACTGGAGATACCCCTATGAAATACGCAGCGATTTTGGTGGCTCTGTTGGTCGGCAGTCCTACTGTTGGGCTGGCGAAAGACCTGGTGTTTGTGGGGCAGGACTACCCGCCCTTCAACTGGGCCGAAGGCAATGAAGTCAAAGGCGGGATGGTGGAAGTCATGAAAAAAGCCTGCGAAAAATTGCATTTCAACTGCAAATTTGGCATTGTTCCGCTGGCCCGCGCCGTCCAGATGCTCAAAGACGGCAGCGCCGATGGGGGTGCCGATGGCGTGATGAGCCTGATCCCCAGCGCCGAGCGCGCGGCCTTCGCCACCTTTTCTCCCACCCTGGTGGTATCCACCCTGGCCTACTTTGGGGCCAAGGGAAAGGTCAAAAAGGTCGCCACTTTGAAGGAACTCGACGGTTGGAGCATCGGCGTTGCGCGCGCCTCCACCAGTTCCAAAATGGTGTTGGAACACAAGAAACAGGTGCCGAGTTTGGTGGTCGTCGAGGAAGTCAACAACGACACCATGGTCAAAAAGCTGCAGGGCGACCGCTATGGCGACAAAGGCGCCATCTTTGGCGGCGATGCCATCCTGGAATACGAGGCCAAGCAAGCCAAGTTGGAACTCGAAATGATCTTGAGCGCTGGCGCGCAGAACTTCACCACCGCGTTTTCGAAGAAAAGCGTGGATGCAGCAACCTTCGCCGCCTTCACCCAAACGCTGGAAGGCATGAAAAAGAGCGGTGAAGTCAAAGCGATTTTGGACAAGTTCGGGCTGAAAAGCGACTGATCCCACCTCCCCGCACGGCGCGTGGGTAATGCGGTGGCGCGGCCAGCAGGGGCAAGGTTCTCAAATAGGGGTATCTAACACGCCGGGGCATTGTGCCAGCGCAAACTCCCGCCAGCCCAGCACCTCGCAGTCTTGCCGCGCATAACGGCCTGCGCCGCCGTAAACAATCTGTGGCGTCAGGGTGGGGGTGTCGGCCAGGCTGGCCCATTTGCGCACGGCTTGGGGCCAGTCGCTGGCGAAGGTGCTGCCCGATTTGATTTCGATGGCCTGCAGACCCTGCGCGGTTTCCAGCACCACATCGACCTCATGCCCCACGTTGTCACGCCAAAAGAAAAGCTCTGCGCCCTGCCCGGCGTTGTAGCGTTGCTTGACCAGTTCGGACACCACCCAGGTTTCGAACAAGGCGCCACGCGCGGCGTGGGTCTCGATGGTGCTGGCATCGCGAATACCCAGCAGCCAGGCCATGAGGCCCACGTCCAGAAAATACAGCTTGGGGGTTTTGACCAGCCGCTTGCCAAAATTGCGGTGGTACGGTGGCAAGCGCATAACAAGGTAACTGGTCTCCAGCACCGACAACCATTTGCCCGCCGTGACGGCGGAAACACCGCAATCCGCCCCCAGGGCCGTCAGGTTGAGCAACTGCCCGGAGCGGGCCGCGCACATGCGGACAAAGCGGTGGAACTGGCTCAGGTCCTGCACAGCCAGAAGTTGGCGCACGTCCCGCTCCAGGTAGGTGGCCACATAGTTGGGGAACCAGTCGGTAGGTGCCAGCGTGCGGTCATAGAGTGCGGGGTAGCCGCCGGTGAACAGCAACTGGTCCAGCGCGTTGGGCAGGCGGTCCACTCCCAGTTCGGCGCCACTCAGGGGCAGCAACTCGACCCGCCCCACACGCCCCGCCAGGCTTTGGGTAATGCCTGCCAGCAGGTCAAACTGGGCCGAACCGGTCAGGATGAAGTCGCCCATACGCTGGCGTTCGTCCACCAGTTGCTGCAACCACGACAGCAACGCGGGACAGCGTTGCACTTCGTCAAGGATGGCCCCATCGCCAAAACGCACCAGAAAGCGCCGGGGGTCCGTTTGCGCGAACTCGCGTTCGTCCGGGTTCTCCAGCGAGATATAGGGTTTGGCTCCAAACAGGGCCCGCGCCAGCGTGGTTTTGCCCGACTGGCGCGGCCCTGTGATCGCCAGCACCGGAAAGCCTTGGGCCAGGCGGTGCAGGGTGGAAACGGCTTGGCGAGGGATCATTCTTACAAATCCAAAGTTTGGCTTTAAATTTGTAATTTTAGAAGCTTTTCCGCATCTCCGCCTACGCTTGGTGCACTATTTTCTAATGAAATATGCCTCCAGCCCCCGTAACCATTGCGCAAGCAGCTACAAAAATAGTAGCAAAAGCAATGACGCCACCGCTTACAGCATGAGCCCCAAATCCGTCGGGTAGTCTGGCCGGCCCGCGCTGGCGCCAAAGTTCACGATGTTGGGCAGGATGCCCGCCATTTCGGCATCGGAGAGGTCGAACGCCATAGGGAAGGCCCCAGAAAAAAGGGAGGGCGGGTGGCGTCGAGGGTCATCGCGGCCTTACAAATCCGCGAGCAAACATTGCAAAATGTTACCTTTTGACTTGGGGCAAACCTTCACGCACAAAGCACCCAGGGCCGGGTTCTCCACCATACCGGCCGCCGAACGGGCAGGCTATAGTTTAAAAATGCACACTCCTCTCCACGATCTGCACCCCGCAGGCCTGCGGCGCAACAAGGTAGTCAGCGCCGCCGAGGCGGTCCGCCTGGTCCACAGCGGCGACACTGTGGCCACGGGCGGCTTTGTCGGCATCGGCTTTGCCGAAGAGATTGCGGTGGCGCTGGAAGGACGCATATGCCCCTGAGCGCTGCACACCGTGTGCCGCACACCTGGTTGCGCGACCCCATGGAGCAATTGCAGCTTGCGCTGCGTGAGCAACAGGTCATTTTGGACACCGCAGGCGTCGGCATTGTGTTCATCAAGCAACGCCTGGTCATCCGTTGCAACCTGCGTTTTGCGCAGATTTTTGGCCACGCGGATACCGCAGACCTGTTGAACAGCCCCAATGTGGCGCTGTACCCCGACCAGACCGCTTTTCATGCGCTGGGGGAAGCGGCTTATCCCATCATGGCCCAGGGCCTGGCGTACAAGTCCGAGGTTTTGATGAAGCGCAGCAGTGGGCAACTGTTTTGGGCGCATCTGACCGGCAAGCTGGTCAACCCGGCCAACACCGACGAAGGGTCCATCTGGATCATCGACGACATCGACGAGCAAAAGTCCGCACAAGCCCAGCTGCAGGCCCTGCTGACCGAGCAAAGCCTGATCCTGGACAACGCCCTGGTCAGCATCCTGTTTTTGCGGGACCGCAAGGTGACGCGCTGCACCCCCAGCTTCGAGTTGATGCTGGGCTACGCGGTGGGCGAGTTGCATGGCGCCTCCTCGCGCACCTGGTACATGAGCGACCAGGATTGGACGGACGCCACCGAGCGCTGTTATGCGCCCCTGGCCCAAGGGCGCACCTTCAACGAAGAAATGGTGCTGCGCCGCAAGGATGGATCGCCCATGTATTGCCATGTGCAGGCCAAGGCCATCGACTCCCAGGATTTGAGCCGGGGCTCCATCTGGATCGGCCTGGACATCACGGCGCGCAAACAGGCCGAAGCCGAGCTGCAGCAAGCCCGCATCCATCTGGAACAGCTGGTGGAGCAGCGCACCCAGGAGCTCAGCCACACCGTCCTGGCGCTGGAAAAGGAAGCCCAGGAGAAAAAGGCGGCACAGGCCCACATACAGCAACTGGCCCATTTCGACGCCCTCACGGGCCTGCCCAACCGGGTGCTGCTGCAGGACCGCTGCCAGCACGCCCTGAGCATGGCTCGGCGCCAGCAACAGTCGGTCGCCCTGATGTTTCTGGACCTGGACCACTTCAAAAACATCAACGATTCCCTGGGCCACCGCGTCGGGGACCAGGTGCTGGTGGAATTGGCCGGTCGGCTGACATCGGCCGTGCGTGATCAGGACACGGTCTCCCGTTTGGGCGGTGACGAATTCATTTTGCTGCTGCCCGATACCGATGCCTATGGCGCCTCCCAGGTGGCGGACAAAATCCTGCAGGCCGCGCTGCTGCCTTTTCAACTGGAGCAACACGAGCTCACCGTCACCCCCTCCATTGGCATTGCGCTGTACCCCCGGGACGGCGCGGACCTGGACACCCTGTCCAAATGCGCCGACGCAGCCATGTACCGTGCCAAAGAAGACGGGCGCAACAGCTACCGCTTTTTCACCCACGACATCCAGGCCCTGACCGACCGCACCCTGCTGCTGGGCAATGCCCTGCGCCGGGCGCTGGAGCGCACGCAACTCAGCCTGCACTACCAGCCCCAAATTGCGCTGGCCAGCGGCCGCACCGTGGGCGCCGAAGCCCTGCTGCGCTGGCAGCACCCCGAGCTGGGCGCCATCTCCCCGGCGGAGTTCATCCCCATTGCCGAGAGCAGCGGCCTGATTTTGCCCATCGGGGAGTGGGTGATGCGCACGGCCTGCACGCAGCTGGCCCAATGGATACGCCAGGGCATGGCACCCATCACCCTGTCGGTCAACCTGTCCTCGGTGCAGTTTCGCCATGCCAACCTGCCCCAGTTGGTGAGCGACATCCTGGAAGAGACGGGCGTGCCCCCGGCCCTGCTGGAGCTGGAGTTGACCGAAGGCGTGGCCATGACCGACCCGCACAAGGCCATCGCCGTGATGGACGACCTGCACCGGCGCGGCGTGAAGCTGTCGATCGACGACTTTGGCACCGGCTATTCGTCCCTCAGCTACCTCAAACGCTTTCCGGTCTACAAGCTCAAAATCGACCAGTCTTTTGTGCGCGACATCGAGCAAGACCCTGACGACCGGGCCATTGTGGGCGCCATCATCGGCATGGCCGACAGCCTGGGACTCAAGACGATTGCCGAAGGGGTGGAGACCGAAGGCCAACTGGCCTTCCTGCGCGCCCGGGGTTGCACCGAAACCCAGGGTTACTACTTCAGCAAACCCTTAACAACCCAGGCCTTCGAAGACTACCTGCGCACCACCGCGCCCCCGACCGTCTAGTCGCCGCCGGGCCGCCCCAAGGCGACGATGGCCCCCTCGGGGGGCAGCGCAGCACGCGCAGCGGCAAGCGTGGGGGCAGCTAAGTCGCCGCCGGGCCGCCCCAAGGCGACGATGGCCCCCTCGGGGGGCAGCGCAGCACGCGTAGCGGCAAGCGTGGGGGCAGCTAAACCCAGGCGCTGGGGCGGGTATTGACCCGGTCGCGCCAGGCCTGCAAGGCGTGCAAACCGGCCTCGCCGGGCACAAACTTCATCAGGCCGCGGGCGAACTCCAGCGCGCAAAACGCCGTGATGTCGGCGATGGTGAAACGCTCGCCCGCCATCCAGGGCTGTTGCTGCAGCAACTGGTCAAACCAGACCGCCAGCGCACGCACCTTCTCGCCCTGCGATTGCCCGAAGTCGGCAAACTGGGGCTGCTCCAGCACCGCCAGACCGGGGTGGGTGTGGCGGATGCAGTTGGCGATACCGGCCAGCAAATACAGCTCAACCCGGCGGTCGGCCATTTCGATGAAGGCGCGCTCCTCAAAATCCACGCCCATCAGGTTAGGCTCGGGGTACAGGCCCTCCAGATAGGTGCAGATGGCGCGGGTTTCGGTCAGAACACGGCCATCGTCCAGCTCCAGTGCGGGCACCTTGGCCAGCGGGCTTTTGGCCACGTATTCCGCAGCGCGGTGCTCGCCCTGGTTCAGGTCCACATGGACCATCTCCAGGCCGCTGATGTTTTTTTCCACCAAAAACATCAGCACCCGGCGGGGGCTGGGGGCGCGGTGGGCGGTGTAAAGCTTCATGGCGATGTTCCTTAAGCCGATGTTTTGGATTGGCCCATCTCCACCATGGAGCGGGTTTTTTCGGAAAATTCCCGGGCCTTCTCCTCGCTGTCGCGGCGCAGCTCCAGCGTGGAGGGCGGCGCCTGCAGGCCGCGCTGCACCGCCGGGCGGACGCGGATGGCCTCCAGCCAGCGCTGCAAATGCGGCAGATCGTCCACCTCCACGCCTGACCAGCGGTGGGTGCGCACCCAGGCCCAGTTGGCGATGTCGGCAATGGAGTAGTCGCCGGCCAGGTACTCATAGTCTTGCAGGTGGCCGTCCAGCACGCGGAACAGGCGTTTGCTCTCGCCCTGGTAGCGGTCGATGGCCGGCTGGATTTTTTCGGGGAAGTAGCGGTAGAACACATTGGCCTGGCCCATCATGGGGCCGATGCCGCCCATCTGGAACATCAGCCACTGGATAACGCGCGAACGCGCCTTGGCCTCGGTGGGCAGGAGCCGACCGGTTTTTTCCGCCAGGTACAGGAGGCACGCGCCCGATTCGAACACCGCAAAGTCATCCGCGTCCCGGTCCACGAGGGCGGGAATGCGGCCATTGGGGTTGATGGCAAGGAAGGCGGGCGCTTTTTGCTCGCCCTGGGACAGGTCCAGCACCTGCAGGGTGTAGGGCAGCGCCAGCTCTTCCAGCGCAATCGACACCTTGTGTCCGTTGGGCGTGGCGGCGGTGTACAGGTCAATCATGGCTGGGGCTTCCAAAAAATGAACACGAAATATAGCTCCAGCCCTTTTAACACAAGCGCAAGCAGCTATCAAAACTATAGCAAAAGTGTTCCCGCCCCGGTGGGCTTTGGCAGGTCATCACCACACACCCGGTTGCGTCCCTGCTGCTTGGCCTGGTACAGCGCACGGTCGGCGCGCTGCACGAATTCCTGGGCCGACTCCTCGCGGGCGACGGCAATGCCAATGCTGAGCGTCACCACCTCGGCCACCGCCGAGTTTTCGTGCCTGAGGGCTTGCGCCTGCAACAGGAGCTGGATGTGCCGGGCCATGTCCTGGGCGCCCTGGGCATCGGTTTCGGGCAGCAGGATGGAGAACTCCTCGCCGCCGGTGCGTGCGGCCAGGTCCGACGCCCGCGCACCGGCCTGGCGCAGCACCTGGGCCACAGCCTGCAGCGCGGCGTCGCCCGCCGGATGGCCGTAACGGTCGTTGTAGCCTTTGAAATAGTCCACATCCAGCACCAGCAAGGCCAAGGCGCGCGCCGAGCGCTGCTGGCGTGCGAACTCCAGCGTGAGGCGTTCATCAAAGGCCCGCCGGTTGGGCAGGCCGGTCAGGGTGTCGGTCATGGACAAGGTGGTCAGGCCCGCCATCTGGGCCTCGATCAGTCCCATCATGGCGTTGACCTCGGCTGCCAGCAAGCCCAGTTCATCGCCCCCGTGCACATGGATGCGGCGGTCCCAGGCGGAGCCTTGCCGCACACGCACCAGCTGGGCGCTAAAACGCCTTAACCGCCCCAGCAGCAAGCCGTCCAGCGCCAGCGCCAGGACCAAGGCCGTACCCAGCAGCATGGCCACCAGCTGGCTTCGCACCTGCGCGTACAGCAGCAGGCCCTGCAGGTGCACGTCGCGTGGCAAGGTGAGCGTGATTTGCCCGAGGTCTTGGCCCAGGATGTCCTGCAAGGCGTAGTACAGCTGGTATCGCTGGCTGTCGTGCGCAGTCCAGAATCCCCGTGCGCCCACGCCATTGGCCGCCAGTACGTCGGGCCAATAGGCCACGCCTTCGGGTAGTCCCCGCGCCGAGCGCAATTGCATTTCAAACGGCAGCCCGGTCTGCGCCCGCAGCTTGTCTTGCCGATCGGCGGTGAGCAAACGTCCCATCACCACGGAGCCCACGTCCGCACCGCTGAAATCACTGCGGGTGATGCGCGCCCAGCACACGGCCATCAGGTCCATGGTGGTGGCCACCAGACCGCAGCGTGAGTCGCGACCCTTGGATTTGAAGTGCCCCATGGGAATGGCCTTCCCCGCGGCGGACACCATGTCCAACACCGCGCCCGATGGCGCCACCTTGGACAGCACCGAGCCCTTGGCGTCCAGCAGCACAATGAGCGAGAGGTTGGCCGACTCCAGCGACTGTGGCACCAGGTTGGCCCGCGCCCAAGCGCGGTGTGCCGGGGGATTGCGGGCGTATTCATACAGGTCGGTCCACTCGGCCCAGTCGCGGGTCTGGCTGCCCAGGCTGGCCTGCACCGATTCAAGGCCTTGCAGCACGCGCCCCATGTGGGCCACCAGCTCGCGCCGCTCTATGGTCTGGTAGCTGTCGTTCACGCTTTGCCGCAGCAAATACAGGGTGACCCCGGCCATCAAGCCAAAACACACACCAAACACCAACAGTATTTTGAGCCGAATGCCCATAACGGTCTGCTCCAGACGTCCTGCAATGCACCGCTGCAGGCGCTACGACCTTAGCACAAGTGCTTGGCTGCGCCTACAGTGTTCCGCCGGTTTTTGCTGCGTGCAGCACATGGCGTGTCTGGAGCGTTTCCAGACGGGCCGCTTGCGCAAAATCGATCCCGCTGGAGGCGTACAAAATGGCGCGCGACGAGTTCACGATGATGGGCGCGGTGGTGTCCCCCTGGTGGGCGCGCCAGCCCGCCGAGACGGTGGCTACGGCGTCCCCGCCCTGCGCCCCCACACCGGGAATCAGGAGCGGCAACGTGGGCGCCAGGGCGCGCACCCGCTCGATTTCCGCCGGGTAGGTGGCACCCACCACCAGGCCCAGCTGGCCGTTGAGGTTCCACGGACCTTGCGCCAGGGCGGCGATGTGTTCGTACAGGCGGGGCTGGCCGGGCAGGTCCGCCAGGCGCTGCGGCTGGAAGTCATCCCCGCCGGGGTTGGAGGTGCGGCACAGCAAAAACGCGCCCTTGCCATGGTATTTCAGGTAGGGCTGCACCGAGTCGAACCCCATGAAGGGCGAGAGCGTGACCGCGTCGGCCCCGTAGCGCTCAAACGCCTCCTTGGCGTACTGCTCGGCGGTGCTGCCGATGTCGCCGCGTTTGGCATCCAGAATGATGGGCACCTGGGGCGCCGTGCGGCGCATGTGCTCCATCAGCCGCTCCAGCTGGTCTTCGGCGCGGTGGGCGGCAAAGTAGGCGATTTGCGGCTTGAAGGCAATGACCAGGTCGGCCGTGGCATCCACGATGGCGGCGCAAAAGTCGTAAATCCGCGTAGCGTCGCCGCGCATGTGCAGCGGGAATTTGGCGGGTTCGGGGTCCAGCCCCACGCACAGGAGGGAAGCGTTTTTGCGCTCGGCGGCGCACAGCATGTCGAGGAATGTCAGGGGCGTATTCATGGGTTTATTGTAGGGAGGGCTCCAGGGTGGCCAGGGCCAGGCACAAATCGGCCCAGGCCTTGGCCTTGTCGGCACTGGCGCGCAGCAAAACTTTGGGGTGGTAGGTCACCACCACAGGAACGCCCTGGTAGTGGTACACCGTGCCGCGCAGCTTGCCCAGCGGCTGGCTGGCCAGGGCGGGCTGTGCGCCCAGCAGCAGCTGGTTGGCAAAACGGCCCATGGCCAGAATGACCCTGGGTTGCACCAGGGCGATTTCGCGCTGCAGGTAGGCGGCGCACTGCGCCAGCTCTTGCGCCTGCGGGATGCGGCCGTGCGGCGGGCGGCACTTCACCACATTGCTCAGGTAAGCCCCGGCGGCGCCCGACCCGTTGCGGCTGGCGCCCACGGCCTTGAGCATGTTGTCCAGCAGGATGCCCGGCTGGTCCACAAAGGGCTGGCCCAGGCGGTCTTCCGCTTCGTCAGGCGGATCGCCCACCACCATCCAGTCGGCTTGCACCACGGCCTCAGGCACCTGCAAGGTGGTGTTTTTGCGCCCGGCGCACAGACCACAGGCCTGGCACTGGGCGGCGGTGGCGGCCAGTTGGGGCCAGTCCATGGCGGACACGGCCTCCATGCCCGGCGCGGCGGCCTGCGCTGTGGGCAGTGCGGTGGCCGTTGGCGGTGCCACACGCGCCCGTGGCGCTGCAGATGCTGGGGGCAGGGGTGGCGGCGCACCGGTCGCACCGGGTGCGGCGGGCTGCGGCATACGGGGCGCAGCAGCGGGAGCTGGAGCGACCACTGCCAGCGGAACCGCCACCGGGGCTTCCAGCGCAGGCTCGGCGGCAAAGGCCGTGCCGGGCAGCCAGACGCGCACCCCCATCTCTTGCAGCATGGCGCGTTGGCGGTCGTCAAGTTCAAGGGCCATTCAGGGTTTCATCTGGTCAGTTGGGGACAGAGCTGGCTCCGCTGTGGCGTCGCTGCGGTCTGTCCCACAAGGTTTTACAGTTTCAGGCTCATGACAATGGCGTCTTCGCGCTGGCCATCACCCGCCGGGTAGTATTGCTTGCGCAGCCCCATGCGGCGGTAGCCGTGGCGCTCGTACACCTGCAGGGCGCGCGCATTGCCGACCCGCACCTCCAGCCACAGCCACTGGGCGCCCTGCCCGCGCGCCCACAGGGTCAGCGCGTCCAGCATCACCTTGGCCCAGCCCTGGCCCTGGTGCTCGGGCGCCACGGTGATGTTGAGCAGGTGCACCTCGTCCACGCCCTTCATGGCCACGAAGTAGCCCAGCACCGTCTGGTGGGCCACCAGCACCTGGGCCTGGTAGCCCGAATGCAGGGCGTCCAGAAAATTGGCCCGGTTCCAGGGGTGGGCGTAGGCGCGCTGCTCCACATGCAGCACCACGTCCAGCCAGGGCGCCAGCAGGGGTTCAAACTGCACTTCAACGGACTCGGTCAGGGACTGCATAGGCTTATCCCTGGCTGGAGTGCGCCAGTGCCGCCGCCAGGCCCTGGGCCTGGGCTTTTTCGGCCGTGCGCTCCAGCGTGGTTTTGGCGACCTTGTCGCGGATGTAGACCGGCAAGGCCTGTTCGGCGGGCACCGCCAGGCCCTGGGCCAGCAACTGGGGCGCCAGGCGCAACATGGCGAGTGCACTGGGCAAGGCGGCGATGCACTGCACCGCGCCCACGGCCGCCATCCCACCCGCCTGGACGCCCGCCAGCCGCTCGGCATACACCGTGAACACATTGCCCGCCCAGTACGTGCGCCCCACACGCGCAGGCAAGTCTTCCGGACGGAGCAGGCAGCTGCCTTGCAGCTCGGTCCATTGCGATCCTTCAAAGGCATAGGTGGCGGCGTACATTTCGTCCATGCGGGCGTCCAGCAAGGCGGTGACTTGCCCACTCGGCTGATCGGCCAAAGCCGCAAACCGCGCTTCTTCGGCCACCGCCAGCAAAGACGCCACCGGCAGCACCGGCACCCCAGCGCCAAAGGCCAGTCCCTGGGCCACCGCGCAGGCGGTGCGCAGCCCGGTGAACGAGCCCGGTCCGCTGCCGAAACAGATGGCGTCCAGCGCGCTCAAGGGCAGCTCGGCCTGCTGCATCAGTTCCAAAATCGCGGCAATCAGCCCGGTGGAGGCCTGGGCGCCGCCCACGCCGCTGTGCTGCCAATGCTGCACCCGCCCATGGACCGTGCGGGCCACGGCAATGTGCATCGCCTCGGTACTGGTATCAAACGCCAAAAGATTCATACATTCAAGCCAAATTAGCCTCTAGCCCCCGTAGATATTGCGTGAGCAGCTCCTATTTCAGGAGCAACCGTTGCCACTTTGCACACACCGAACACAATGCCGGCGGTCACCAGCGTCAGCCCGGCCACCACATTCCAGCCCAAAGGCTCACCCAGCACCAGCGCCGCGGCCAGGGCCGACAGGCCCGGCACCACGGCCGTGATCAGGCCCACGGTTTTGGGCGAGAAAGTGGGTTGCGCGATGGGGGCGGTGGAAGGCATGGGGTGATTATCGGGGTTGCCGCGCCCACGCACTCCGCTGCCCGGATAATCCATCCATGCCCTTTCGTGTTTTATTGCTCGCCGCGCTGTGCGGCCTGTGCGCGCAGTCCCCAGCGCAAGCCCTCCCCCCCAAAGTCCACGCCGCACTGGCCCGCGCCAAGGTGCCCGCCGACGCCGTGGCCGTGCTGCTGGTGGACGCCCAGGGCCAGAGCGCGCCGCGCCTGAACCACCGCGCAGCCGTGCCCATGAACCCGGCCTCGGTGATGAAACTGGTGACCACCTACGCCGCGCTGGACCTGCTGGGCCCGGCCTATACCTGGCGCACCCCGGTCTACCTGGAGGGTGCGGTGCGCGAAGGCACGCTGTACGGCAACCTGTACATCCAGGGCCAGGGCGATCCCAAGCTGGTGCTGGAGCGCCTGTGGCTGCTGCTGCGCCGGGTGCAGGGCCTGGGCACCCACACCATCGCGGGGGATGTGGTGCTGGACCGCAGCGCCTTTGAGCTGCCCGAGACCAACCCCGCCAGCTTCGACGGCGAACCCCTGCGCCCCTACAACGCCAGCCCCGACGCCCTGTTGGTCAACTACAAGGCCGTGGTGATGACCTTCAGCCCGGACCCGGCAACCGGCACCGCGCAAGTGCAGTTCGACCCGCCGCTGGCCGGTGTTCAGGTGCAGACCACGGTGCCGCTGCTGCCTGCTGCCGTTGGGGTGCTGGGCGGCTGTGGGGACTACCGGGGCGCGCTCAAGGCCGATTTTTCGGATGCCAATCACATCCAGTTTGCCGGCGGCTACCCGCTGGCCTGCGGGGAAAAAGTCTGGCCCGTGGCCTACGCCGACCCGCCCAGCTACGCCGTGCGCGCCGTGCAGGGCCTGTGGCTGTCCATGGGCGGCAAGCTCACCGGCAGCGTGCGCATGGGAACCGTGCCTGCCGCACTGGCCAGCGCCCAGCCCGCGTTTGAAGTCCGCTCCGCGCCGCTGGCCGAAATCATCCGCGACATCAACAAGTACAGCAACAACGTGATGGCGCAGCAGCTGTTTCTGACGCTGGGGCGGGTAGCCCCCTTGGCCGACGCAGCACCTGGCGAGAACGGCACGGCCACCATCCCACCGCAACTGCCCGGCAGTTTTGCCGCTGCGCGCGCCGTGGTGCAGCGCTGGTGGACGCAGCGCATCGGCCCCAACGATGCCCCCGTGCTGGACAACGGCTCGGGCCTGTCGCGCCAGGCGCGCATCAGCGCCCAGGGCCTGGGGCGCCTGCTGCAAAGCGCCTACCTGTCGCCGCTGATGCCGGAGCTGATGGCCTCCCTGCCCATCACCGGCGTGGACGGCACGCTGCAACGCGCCAAGGCCCGCACCAGCGGCGGCGCCCACCTCAAAACCGGCAGCCTGAGCCATGTGGTGGCGGTGGCGGGCTATGTGCACGCCGCCAGCGGCAAGCGCTACGTGCTGGTCGCCCTGATCAACCATTCCAACGCCAACGCCGCCCGCCCCGCCATCGACGCCCTGGTCGACTGGGCAATCCAGGACCAATGAAAACCTACCATGCAAGCCTCTGACATCGTCGGCTCCCTCGCCGCCGCCCTCACCACCGTCAGTTTTATTCCGCAGGCGCTGCACACCTTCCAGACCAAGGACGTGAGCGGCATTTCGCTGGGCATGTACAGCACCTTCACCGTGGGGGTGAGCCTGTGGCTGGTCTACGGGGTGCTGCTGCAGGCCTGGCCCATCGTGATCGCCAACACCATCACCTTGTCGATGGCCAGTGCGATTCTGGCGATGAAGCTGCGTTACAAGTAACTCCAAAACTGCCATGGGTTGGGGCAATGTGGTCTCTCGGGCACGCCAGAAAGCGGAATCCGGGGGGCCTCATGCTGCCAAACGCGCAGAAATCGGCCCCCCGGACTCCGCCTTCTGGCTGTCGCTGCTGTATGCCTAAGTCTGGGTCCAGGTCCAGGTCCAGGTCCAGGTCCAGGTCTATGCTATGTCTACGTGGCGGTTTATGCGGAGGCGCGTTGCAGCCGGTCGCGCACGCCGACCCATTCCATCGTGTCGGGTGGGATTTCCACCCAGATGAGTTTCACACCCAGGTCGTCCAGTTCGCGCAGCACGGCGAACAGTTCGTGGGCGGCGGCATCGGCCTGCGCGGGCATACGGCGCAGCACCAGCTGGCGGGAATTTGTTTTCAGCGCGCTGCGGGCATAGACCGCAATGCCGGCCTTGCCGACATCAGCGCCCAGCAGGTCCAGCGCGGTTTGCAGGGCCTTGGCGTCCATCAGGCGCACCTTGGCGTTGGGCGCGTAGTGCGACTCCAGGGTGCCGGAGGCCCTTGGGGCAGTGCTGGCGTGCGCAGCCAGCTCATCTTTTGATAGCAATTTGCGGCCGCAGGCCGCTTCCACCTGGGCGCTGGTGATGGAGCCGGGGCGCAGCAGCACCGGGGCGCCCCGGGTGCAGTCGATGATGGTGGACTCGATGCCCAGCGTGCAGGGGCCGCCGTCCAGGATCAGCAGTTCGTCGCCCAGCTCACTTTGCACATGCGCCGCCGTGGTGGGGCTGACGCGGCCGAAGCGGTTGGCGCTGGGCGCTGCAACCCCCCAGACCTCGGGCTGGCCTGCGGGGGGCCGGCGCAAGGCCAACAGCACGGCCTGCGCGGCCGGGTGGGCGGGGCAGCGCAGGCCGATGGAGTCTTGCCCGCCCGCCGCCGCCGCCCCCACCCCGGCGCGCCGGGGCAGGATGAGGGTCAGGGGTCCGGGCCAGAAGGCCGACATGAGCTGCTGGGCGAAGGGCGGCACCTGGGCGCAAAAATGCGCCACGCCCGACAGGCCGCCATCGAAGGCGGCCACATGCACGATCAGCGGGTGGTCCGCCGGGCGGCCCTTGGCGGCAAACACCTTTGCCACGGCCGTGCCGTTGTCGGCATCGGCCCCCAGGCCGTACACCGTTTCGGTTGGAAGGCCAATCAGGCCGCCAGCCCTGATGGTATCTGCGCAAGCAGCTATGGATTCAGGAGCAAAAGTAAAATCTTCGGCAGAGTTACAGGCGGGCAAAATCATGGGTAAACCGTCAAAATGCCGCAATACCCAGCAGGCGCGCGGCCTCCAGGGCGGTGGCACGCACCTGCGCCACGGTGGCGCCCGTCACGGTCAGGTGGCCCATCTTGCGGCCCTTGCTGGCGCTGGCCTTGCCGTACAGGTGCAAATGCGCCCCCGGCAGCGCCAGGATCCGGTCCCACGGCGGCGTTGTTAAATGGGGGTCAGATTCCAATTTCCCTGCGGGGGTTTTCTCCGCATGGGTGTCGCCGCCCTGTATTGGCAACCGCCCCCCCTTGTTCCAGATGTCGCCCAGCAGGTTGAGCATGATGGCCGGGCTGTGTTGGCGCGGCTGGGTCAGGGGCAACTGCGCCAGGGTGCGCACCTGCAGCTCGAACTGCGATACATCACAGGCTTCCATGCTGTAGTGGCCGCTGTTGTGCGGGCGCGGCGCCATTTCGTTCACCACCAGACCACCCAGGCCCTGGGCGGCGGACGCACTTTCGTCCAGCACAAAGAATTCGACGCACAAGACGCCCACGTAACGCAGGCCTTCTGCTATCGATTTCGCAGCTGCTACCGCACGTTCTGCAAGGGCTGCAGGCATATTTCCTTCATACACCTCGGTCACCGCCAGGATGCCGTCGCGGTGCAGGTTGCGCTGCACCGGCAGGTGCACACAGGTCCCATCCGCGCCGCGCGCCACGATCACCGACACCTCTTGCTGCAGGGGCAGCATTTTTTCCAGGACGCAGGCCACCTGGCTCAGGCCGTTCCAGGCGGTGGCCAGTTCCGCGCGCGTGGCCACGCGCATCTGGCCCTTGCCGTCGTAGCCCATGCGGGCGGTTTTGAGAATACCGGGCAGCAGGTCGTCGGAGATGTTTGCCAGCTGTTCGGCGGTTTCGATCAGCGCAAACGGGGCGCAGGGCACGCCGCAGGCCACAAAGTGCGCCTTCTCGCGCGAGCGGTCCTGCGCAATGGCCACCGCGTCGGCGCTGGGCGACACCGCTCGGCTGCCCGCCAGTTGGGCCAGCGCCTGCGCAGGCACATTCTCGAACTCCGTGGTCACCGCCGCGCACAGCTGCGCCAGTTGCGCCAGACCCGCCGGGTCGGTGTAGGCGGTCTGGATATGGTGGTGGCTGACCCGCCCGGCCGGGCTCTCGGCGTCGGGGTCCAGCACGGCGGTGAAATAGCCCATGCGCTGGGCCGCATGCACAAACATGCGGCCCAACTGGCCGCCGCCCATGACGCCCAGCGTCATTTCCTTGGTTTTGCCCAGCGTCATTTCCCTGGACTCGCTTGGCCCCAAGTCCGTGGATTCGCCCGGCGTCGCACCGGGCAACAGCACATCACTCATGCCGACTCCAGGCCGGTCACCGGCAGCACCATCTCGCGGGCCACCTGGGTTTGGTCTATTCGAAAAGCGTCGAGTTCGGCGCGCAGTTCGGGGTCGGTTCCCGCCAGCAGGGCCACGGCAAACAGCGCCGCATTGGCCGCACCCGCCGCGCCAATAGCGAAGGTGGCCACCGGGATGCCCTTGGGCATTTGCACAATGCTGTGCAGCGAGTCCACGCCACTGAGGTGTTTGCTGGCCACCGGCACACCCAGCACCGGCACCGTGGTCTTGGCCGCCAGCATGCCCGGCAGGTGGGCGGCGCCCCCGGCACCGGCAATGATGGCGCGCAGGCCCCGCCCGGCAGCGGATTCGGCGTAGGCGAACATGTCGTCAGGCATGCGGTGGGCCGAAACGACCCGGGCTTCAAAGCCGATGCCAAACTGTTGGAGAACCTGGACCGCGTGTTGCATGGTGTCCCAGTCGGAGCTGGAACCCATCACCACACCAATAAGCACTTGCGTCATGACAAAGGGAGGGGGGTTGGGGGCTGGCAAAATCGCCTTCACTCGAATATTGGCTTGAATTTTACTTTTACACCCTGAGCTATCCCCAAATGATGAATGTCACCCTTGAAAACTTCGACGCCGAAGTCATTGCCGCTTCGCACCAGGTCCCCGTGTTGGTCGACTTCTGGGCCCCTTGGTGTGGTCCCTGCAAGGTCATCGGCCCGCTACTGGAAAAAGCAGAACTCGAATACGACGGGCGCTTCAAGCTGGTCAAGATCGACTCCGACCAGGAACAGCAACTGGCCCAGGCCTTTGGCATCCGCAGCATCCCCACCTGCGTGCTGTTGGTGAACGGCAAACCGGTGGATGGTTTTCAGGGCGCCCTGCCCGAGAGCCAGATCAAAACCTTTCTGGACAAGCACCTACCCTCCCCGGACGAACTCGAAGCCTTGTCCGAGGCCGAGGACGCCCAGGCGCTGATTGCCGCCGGGGACCCCCAGGCCGCCCTGCACAAGCTGCACGAAGCCCTGTCCATCAACCCCGGCAACGACGATGCCCGTTACGACTACGTCAGGCTGCTGATCGAGAACGACATGCTGGAAGACGCCGAGGCCGCGCTGGCCCCGGCGCTGGCCGAGATTCCCCGCCAACTGCGTTTTGAAGCCCTCAAACAGTTCCTGGATGCGATTACTTTTGTCACTACCGACGCACGCGGCGCCTGGGCTCCCGAGCAATTTGATGCCCTGATTGCGGCCAACAAGCGCGACTTCGACACGCGCCTGGCCAAGGCCCGCGTGCTGATGGTGACGGGCGACTGGACCGGCGCCATGGACGAATTGCTGGAAATCATCATGCGCGACAAAACCTGGAATGAGGCGATTCCGCGCAAGACCTATGTGGCGATTCTGGAACTGCTGACACCGCCCAAACCCAAAACCGGCCCGGTGGACCCCAGCAAAACCGCAGGTGGCATCGAAATTTCTGGCAAGGTGGTGGCCGACCAAAGCCCGCAGGCGCAACTGGTGGCCAGCTACCGGCGCAAACTCAGCATGACGCTGAACTAATTCCGCTGAACTCCACCTACTCCACCGACTGGTCGATCTTGTGCACAAAGGCCAGCGCCACCCTTGGCGTGGCGTTCAGCAACTTGGCAATATCGTCCATATCGTCCGGCAGCGCCGCATTGTCCCAGCCCAGCATGGTGTGCCGGGCCAGGCGCACGGCCAGCAAGACATTGCGCACGCTGGGGTGGTCGGGGTGTTTGCCGTCACTGATGCGCACCAACAAGGCCGGCAAACGCCAGAGTTTCATCAGCGCCTGGCGCAAATCCCCAAGATCAATGTTGTACACAAAGCGCTGCAGGCTGGCTGTGCGCAAGCTGGGGTTGGCCTGCTGCATCTCGCGGATGCCCAGTTCCAGTGCGGGCGCATGGCACCACATCAGCATTTCCGCAAAGTCGTGTAAAAACGCAGCCTGGTGAATGACTGCCGCATCGGTATCCCCCCGGTGCACCGCAAAGCCCAGCGCAAAACGCCCCGCCCGCCGGGCGCGCTGGAGCAGCTCCGTCAACCCCTGCCGTGCTTGGGGTTGGTTGTGTAGACGGTCTTCCAGCGTGGGCTGCAAACCAAAATTCCGAAAGAAGGGCGACACCCCCATCATCACCAGGGAACTGGTGACAGTTTCCGTTTCCGTGATGTCTCCGGGCCGCCGTTTGGCCGCCACATGGGCCATGAGCTTGAGGGTCATGAAGGGATCGGCCTCTATCACGGCGGCCAGCATCCCCGCGTCCACATCGTCCTCGGTAGCCCGCATGTCCTCCAAGGCCTGCGAGGTGGCGGCCAGCACCGGAATCTCGGCGTCACGGAAATAACGCGTCCAAGCCCCCAGGTCACCCAAAGGCGCGGTCAGGCACGGCCCCGGTGCGGGTTGGGGTGCAGTGGCGGCGTTGGGAATGGGGGCGGCATCAGCCATGGCGGTCCATTTGTTGCATAGCCGGAAGTATCGGCGCGCCCGAAAGAGCGGTCAAGGCCCGCCCGTCCTAGGCGGTCAAGCGCTCCAGGGCTTCCCGGTATTTGGCCGCGGTTTTTTCAATCACCTCGTTGGGCACGCGGGGGGCGGGCGGCGTTTTGTTCCAGGGCTTGCCGTCCACCTGGGCCTGCTCCAGCCAGTCGCGCACAAACTGCTTGTCGTAGCTGGGCGGGTTGGTGCCTTCCTGGTAGCTCTCCTGGGGCCAAAAGCGCGAGGAATCGGGTGTCAGCACTTCGTCCATCAGGGTCAGGGTGCCGTCGGCGTCCAGGCCGAATTCAAACTTGGTGTCGGCAATGATGATGCCCTTGGTCAACGCAAACTCGGCCGCCGCCTTGTAGATGGCGATGGAGATGTCGCGGATACGCGTGGCCAGGTCCAGCCCGATCATTTCCGCCGTTTGCTCGAACGTGATGTTTTCATCATGGTCCCCCACCGCCGCCTTGGCCGCCGGGGTGTAGATGGGTTCAGGCAGTTTGGAGGCGTTTTTCAGACCGGCGGGCAACTTCACGCCGCAGACCGCGCTGTTGTCCTGGTATTCCTTCCACCCGCTGCCGGCCAGGTAGCCGCGCACCACGGCTTCGATAGGCACCGGTTTCAGGCGCTTGACCAGCATGGAGCGGCCCACCACCTGGGGCACCTCGGCGGGCGTCACCGCGCTCTCGGGCGCTTCACCGGTCAGGTGGATAGGGCACAAATTCAGCCCCTTGGGGCCCAGTTTGTCGAACCAGAACAGCGCCATTTGGGTGAGCAGCACGCCCTTGCCGGGGATGGGCTCGCCCATGATCACGTCAAAGGCGCTGAGGCGGTCACTGGCCACCATCAGGATACGGTCGTCGCCGACCGCGTAGTTGTCGCGCACCTTGCCGCGGGCGAGCAAAGTCAAGGAGCTGAGGGTGGAGGTGTGCAGTGCAGAAGTCATGGGGGGGGTCCACAAGTAAAAAGGCTCTGCCCCCGTATGCAGGAGCAGAGCCTTGGATTATCGCAATTTGCAAACAGGGGCGCCAAAACCACCCCAAGCCCCCCGCTGGCGGGCCATGGGGCTGCGCGCGCGGGCCGGGTTTACTGCACCACCTGCGCCAAGTCGCCGCGGGCGTACTTGGCCGCCATGATTTGCAGGTTGTCGCCCTTGATCTTGCCACCCTGGCCTTCGCAGCCGAATTCCATGTAACGCTGCTTGCAGATCGCCTTGGCGGCTTCCCGCGCGGGCTTGAGCCATTCGCGGGCGTCGAACTTGTCGGGGTTTTCGGCCAGGAATTTGCGCACCGCGCCGGTCATGGCCAGGCGAATGTCGGTGTCGATATTGATCTTGCGCACGCCGAATTGGATAGCCTTCTGGATTTCTTCCACCGGCACGCCGTAGGTCTCTTTCATCTTGCCGCCGTACTGGTTGATGAGGGCCAGGAGATCCTGCGGCACGCTGCTGGAGCCGTGCATCACCAAATGGGTGTTGGGGATGCGGGCGTTGATTTCCTTCACACGGCTGATGGCCAGGATGTCGCCTGTGGGCTTGCGGGTGAACTTGTAGGCGCCGTGGCTGGTGCCAATGGCAATGGCCAGCGCATCCAACTGGGTGGCCTTGACGAACTGGGCTGCCTCTTCGGGGTCGGTCAGCATCTGGCTGTGGTCCAGCTTGCCTACGGCACCAATGCCGTCTTCCTCACCGGCTTCGCCGGTTTCCAAAGAGCCCAGGCAACCGAGTTCGCCTTCGACTGTCACGCCGACCTTGTGCGCCATTTCAACCACTTTGCGGGTGACTTCCACGTTGTAGTCAAAAGAAGCGGGGGTCTTACCGTCTTCACGCAAGGAGCCATCCATCATCACCGAGCCAAAACCCAGGTCGATGGCACCCTGGCAAATCAGCGGGCTTTGGCCGTGGTCCTGGTGCATGACCAGTGGAATGTGGGGGTAGGCTTCGCAGGCGGCCTGGATCAGGTGCTTGATGAAGGCCTCACCTGCGTACTTGCGGGCGCCGGCGCTGGCTTGCAGAATGACGGGTGCACCGACCTCATCGGCCGCCTGCATCACGGCCTGGACCTGCTCCAGGTTGTTGACGTTGAAAGCTGGAATGCCATAGCCGTTGACGGCTGCATGGTCCAGTAGTTCGCGCATGGAAACGAGTGCCATAGTGAGATCTCCGCAGAAGTTGGTAACCGCTTGGTAACTTGTACCGATGCGCGATTTTAACTGCCGCAGAAAATCCCGTCCCTTGCGCAAGCGCACAGAGGCCCAAAGGCCCCCATGCCCATCAGCTCACCTGGCAGATTTTGAGCATATTGGTACCACCGGGCGCCCCCATGGGCTCGCCGCAGGTAATGGCATAAATATCGCCACTTTGCACAATGCCACGGGTTTTCAGGTGTTTTTCGGCGTCGGCTAAGGCGGTATCGCGGTCGGCACTGGTGTCCATCAGCAAAGGGCGCACATTGCGGTACAGCGTCATTTTGCGCTGTGACGCCACTTTGGGGGTGAGTGCGTAAATGGGCACCTGGATCAAATGGCGGCTCATCCACAGGGCGGTGGAGCCGCTGTCGGTCATGGCCACAATGGCCTTGGCGCCCAGGTGGTAGGCAGTGAAAAGCGCGCCCATGGCGATGGACTGGTCGATGCGGTGGAAGGTTTTGCCGGTGAAATCGGCGTCCAGCTTGACGTGCTCGCCGCTTTCGGCGGCCAGGCAGATCTTGGCCATCTCCACCACAGTTTCCAGGGGGTATTTGCCGGCCGCAGTTTCCGCTGACAGCATGACCGCGTCGGTGCCGTCCAGCACGGCGTTGGCCACGTCGCTGACCTCGGCGCGGGTGGGCACCGGGTTGGTGATCATGGACTCCATCATCTGTGTCGCGGTGATCACCACCTTGTCATGCTCGCGTGACAGTTTGATCATGCGTTTTTGCAAGGCGGGAACTGCCGCGTTGCCGACCTCCACCGCCAAGTCGCCACGGGCGACCATGATGCCGTCGCTGGCGAGCAGGATTTCCAGCAATTTGGGGATCGCCTCGGCACGTTCGATCTTGGCGATCAGCGCGGGTTTGTGGTTGTATTCGGCGGCAGCCACATTGCACAGCTGGCGGGCCATTTCCATGTCGGTGGCATTTTTGGGAAAGCTCACCGCAACATAGTCGGCCTGGAAGCTCATCGCCGTGCGGATGTCCTCCATGTCCTTACCGGTCAGCGCCGGTGCGGTCAGGCCGCCCCCTTGCTTGTTGATGCCCTTGTTGTTGGACAGCTCGCCACCCAGCTTGACGGTGGTAAAAACCTGCTCACCCCGGACGGCGTCCACCGTGATCACGATCAAACCGTCGTTGAGCAAGAGCACATCACCGGCCTTCACCTCACGCGGCAGGGCCTTGTAATCCAGCCCCACGGCATCGATGTCACCGAGTTCAACACGGGCCGCGTCCAGCACAAACTTCTGACCCGATTCGAGAAATACCTTGCCTTCGGCAAATTTGCCGACCCGAATCTTGGGGCCTTGCAAGTCAGCCATGATGGCCACTTCGCGCCCCGCCCGCTGGGCGGCGGCGCGCACCATCATGGCGCGGTCGATATGGTCTTGCGCCTTGCCATGGCTGAAGTTCAGCCGCACCACATTGACGCCTGCGCGAATCATCTCCTCCAGCAATGCGGGATCACTGGAAGCGGGGCCAAGGGTGGCGACGATTTTGGTAGCGCGGCGGGGCATGGGTAATCTCCTTGTAATTAAGTTCCCATTCTCACACGGAACTGGTTACATAAGAGCATCAGCTTGTGCCCACTGGCGTCCATTGCGCACCAGGGATGCTTCAAATTCTCCCAGTGGAAGCGGCCGACTGAACAAAAACCCTTGAACGAAATCGCACTTGTATTGCGCGCTCAGGATGTGCCATTGCGCCTCGGTCTCCACGCCTTCGGCAACCACCTTGAGTTTCAGGTTGTGCGCCAAACCGATGGTGGCGGCACAAATGGCCACTGCCGTTTCACTGGTTTCAATGCCTTTGACAAAAGAGCGGTCAATTTTCAGTTGGTCCAAGGGCAATCGACTCAAGTACGCCAGGGACGAATAGCCGGTGCCGTAGTCGTCCAGCGAAAACCCGACACCGATGTCTTTCAAGGCCCCCATCTTGGCGATCACGTCCTCCACATCGGAAACCAGCAGACTCTCGGTGAGCTCCAGTTTGAGCAAATGCGGCTTGGCACCCGTTTGCTGCAACACATCCAGCACCTGTTGCACAAAGTCCGGCTGATGGAACTGGCGGGCACTGACATTCACGGCCACTTGCAGGTCGCGGGTGCGCGCGTCATTCGCCCAGGCGTGGAGCTGGCGGCATGCGGTTTCCATCACCCAATGGCCCATGGGCAAAATCAGTCCGGTGTCTTCCGCCAGCGGAATAAAGTCATTGGGCGGAACCAGTCCGCGCTGCGGATGCTGCCAGCGCACCAGCGCCTCCGCACCCACCACACGGCGCGACGCATCGACTTGCGGCTGGTAATACAGCCGCAATTGTTTGGCGTGGATCGCTTCGCGCAGTTCCGCTTCCAAGGTGCTGCGCAGGTCCAGGGCCGCCTGCATGGCGGGGTCAAAAAAACGCATGCCATTGCGACCGGCATTCTTGGCCTGGTACAGCGCCAGATCGGCATGTTTGAACAGGTCTTCCACAGAATCATGGCCTTGAAACAAACCCACCCCGATGCTGAACTTGCAGTGGTATTCATACCCATGGAGGAGGACAGGGCGGTTCGCCACGTCGCGCAGCGTTTCTCCAAGCTGTTTGGCCCGCGCTGCGGCCTCTTCAATATCCGCCGCCATGCCTTCCGCCAGGACGACGAATTCGTCGCCCCCCTGGCGTGCCACCGTATCACCTTCGCGCACCACCGCGCTCAGACGCCTTGCCACCTCCACCAGCAGCAGGTCACCCACGTCATGGCCCCGCGTGTCATTGAGCGCCTTGAAGTTATCCAGATCAATCAGAAAGATCACACCATAGAGACAGCTGCGTCCCGCAGCGGCCACCGCTTGGCCCAAGCGGTCGTGCAGCAAACGCCGGTTGGGCAAGCGTGTGAGCGGATCGTAGTAAGCCAAGCGGTGAATCTCGGCCTCCGCTTCCTTGTCTTCGGTGATGTCGGTAAAGCTGGCAACGTAGTTGCTGATGTTGCCGTCGCTCGCGAAAATGCCTGTAATGGTCAGCATTTCTGCATAGATCAGGCCGCTTTTTCGCCGGTTCCAGATCTCCCCCTGCCAGTAGCCCTTTTCCCGGACCAACTCCCACATGCGCTGGTAAAACGAAGGGGGCTGCCGACCCGATTTCAACATCGCGGGGGTCTGGCCCACGGCTTCTTCCGCGCTGTACCCGGTCAAGCGGGTGAAGGCCGGATTTACCCGCAATATGACCCCCGAGGCGTTGGTGATCATCATCCCGTTCTGGGATGCAAACGCCACTGCGGAGATGCGCAATTCGTCCTCCACTTGCTTGCGTTCCGCCAGCAGCACCTCCAGCATGTCGCGTTGCGCCTCAATTTTCGTGCGCAAGGCCTCACGCTCCAGCAGATTGCGGATGCGCTGGCGGGCAATTTCCACATTGATCGGCTTGGTGATGTAATCGGCGCCCCCCAGGGTCAGGCCCTGAATTTCCGATTCAGCCTCACTCATCACGGTGACAAAAACCACGGGGGTATTTTTCAATGCCAGCTCGGCTTTGAGACGCCGACAGGTCTCAAAGCCATCCATGCCTGGCATCATCACATCCACCAGAATCAGGTCCGGCGGTGACGCCATGGCCAATTTCAGCCCCATGGCGCCAGACGTTGCAATCTGCAAGTCAAAGTCCGCCGCCAATACCGCCCCCAGCGTCAAGAGATTTTCCGGCGTATCGTCAATCGCCAGAATTTTGGGCCTTGGGTAGCTCATATCAGACTTTTCTCACGTTGTGTCTCCGCCATGCTGCGCAACTGCTCCAGTGTCACATCAAAACGAAAGGCCCGCAGGGACCTTCCGGCTTCCTCTACCTCCGCTGCGATATCCGTACCTTCCACCAGCATCTGCAAATCACTGAAACGGGTCACCGCATCGTACTTGTTCTGGACCAGCAAGGGAATGAGTTCATCGACCAGCGCAATAAACCGGGGGCCATTGACCTGCGGGGCCAGCACATCAGATACAGCTGCGGGATCTGGCACCGGACTGAGCCAACGCCCCAGGGCCGACACCAGGGCATCGAGCGCCACCGGTTTGTGCAAAAAATCGTCCATGCCAGCGGCCCTGCAGGCCTCACGGTCTTTTTCCGCCGAATCGGCCGTCAGGGCGATGATCGGCAAAGGCGGTCGATTCCCATCACGTTCCCACTGGCGTATGCGTTGGGTGGCTGCGTACCCGTCCAGGACCGGCATATGAATATCCATCAAAATGGCGCCCGGGGCCTCCCCCTGTGCAATGGCATCCACTGCCGCTTGCCCGTCATGGGCCATGGAAACCTTCAAACCCAGTTTGGCCAACATGGCACCGATAACCTGGCGATTGATGGCATGGTCCTCAACCACCAGAATGTGGCCCCGAAACTGCACCAACCCAGGCGAAGCAAGGGGGACAACATCCATCGAACGCGCCTCGTCACGGCTGTTCTCGCCTGCAGGGACGATGGGGGTACGGATACGGAACCAAAACCGGGCACCTCCACCGGGTTCATTGCGCACCCCCACGCCTCCGCCCATCCGTTGGGCCAAATTCCGCACAATGGAGAGCCCCAGACCGGTACCACCAAACTCCCGCGTGGTCGGTGCATGGTCGGCCTGTGAGAACGGCTGAAACAAGCAATCCAGCTGGCCCACCGGAACACCACATCCCGTGTCACGCACCGAGAACTCCAGCAGGGCCGAATCACCCTCCCGCTCAATTTCGCACCCTTCCATATGCACCCATCCATGCTCCGTGAACTTGATACCGTTGCCCACCAGTTTGAACAGCATCTGGCGCACCCGGCGCGCATCCGCCTGGTAGCGCACACCCGTTGGACCCGCCCACGTATAGTGCAATTGCAATGACTTGTCGTTTGCCGATCGGAAAAACAAAGTCCGGGTTTCGCGCATGATCTGCTCCGGCTCAAACACGGTGATCTTGAGCCGGAAATCATGGGTCCCGTTTCTGGAAAAATCCAGTGCATCGTTGAGCAAAGCCAGCAAAGTCTGACCGGAAGTGAGAATGGTCCGTGCATAGTTTTTTTGGTCCACCTCCTTCAGGTTCGGCATCAGCAGCATTTGCGCCATGCCCAACACACCATTCATGGGCGTGAGAATTTCATGGCGCATCATGGACAAAAAATCCGCCTTGGCACGGTGGGCGGACTCAGCGGCCCTGCGAACGTCGATCGGGAAAGTTTCGTCACGGGGCACAGAATCCTGCCCTTGCGGAACACCGTGCCGCCGACCCCGCATCCACTGCCTGCCCCCTGCGACCAGCAGCAGCGCCATGGCCATGACCGCCACAGTGGAGAAGAGGAAACCACGCGCCAGCCTTTTGGCTTCGGCACGGTCCTCAGCCAAGTCGACGTACACCGAAAGCTTCGCAAGGGCAAGGTCAGGCAAACGGATGTCGAGGGTCAGCTTTTCGATATCGGGTACAGCAAGCGGCGGCTCTGGGTGCAGAGGGTACAAAAAACGTCCCGTCGCATCGACCAATTCAATGCGGCGCCACTTCGGCCGGTGCAGGCGCCAGCCGTCGAGTATGGCAATGGCACCAACCATTTCCCTTTGTGCCAGAAGGGGTGCGAGTTCAGCGGACACCACGTCCAGCGCCTGCCGCGATTCACGGATGACAATCCGGCTCATGGAATCCAGCAGCGCGGGCTGGATCCACAGCACAAATGCACCCAGGACAGCCAGCCCCACAGCACAGGTACGCGCGACCGTTCGAACCAGGGCTGAACTGAAATGAACCATGCTATGCCTGCCTCCCGGTGGTGGCTGCCAAACAGTGGGGAGCCACTGTGAAAAACGATTCTAAATCCAAGCCCGCGCACCTGTCCTGCCCGGCGGGATAGCATGGCCAATCCCGTCCTGGCGCGGGGTGTGGTTCAATGTGCGTTTCTGATCCGCAGACTCCGCATTTCGGCCTGACCATGTTCGACGATACGACCCCCATCGGCAATTTGCTTGATCCTTCGCGCGCCAAACCGAAGCTCTTGTTGGTGGACGACCAGCCCATCAACATTCAGGTGCTGTACCCAATCTTTGCGGCAGACTTTCAGGTGTTCATGGCCACCAGCGGTGCGCAGGCTTTGACCATCTGCAAAACCAATCCCCCCGACCTGGTGCTGCTCGACATTGTGATGCCGGGGATGGACGGCTTTGAGGTCTGCACCGAACTCAAGGCCGACGAAGCCACGCGCAACATTCCCGTCATTTTTGTGACAGCGCACACCGATGCGGCGCAGGAAACCCATGGACTGGACGTGGGGGCGGTGGACTTTATTTCCAAACCGGTCAACCCGGCCGTGGTGCGCGCCCGGGTCAAGACCCACCTGACCCTCAAGCTGCAATCGGACGTGATGCGCAAGCTGGTGTTTCTGGATGGACTGACAGGGGTCTACAACCGCCGCTATTTTGACCAGCAACTGGCCATTGAAGTTGCGCGCTCTGCGCGCAATGGCGCTCCACTGGCCCTGATCATGCTGGACGTTGATTTTTTCAAAACCTTTAACGATTTGTACGGTCACCAGTCAGGCGACGATTGCTTGAAACATATTGCGCTTGCCTTGAAAAAGAACCTGCGGCGCCCCGCCGATCTGGTAGCACGTTACGGCGGCGAGGAGTTTGCATGCATCCTGCCCGACACGTCTTTCGATGACGCCATGCACATTGCCCAGGGGCTGGAGCAGAGGGTACGGGATCTGCATATTGCCCACGCAGGCTCCCGCGTCGCCCAGGTCATTACCATCAGCCTGGGGGTTGCCAGCCGGGTAGGCATTACGTCCAGCGATGCCAAAGCCTTGTTGGCGGAAGCGGACACCCAGCTGTACCAGGCCAAACACGCAGGGCGCGGCCGGGCCTGCGGCGCAGCGCTTCCGCTGGCCTAGTGCTTACTGGCACAAGCACGGAGGCTTTTGGGAACTACACCAGCATGGAAAGCAGGGGGGACAAGGCCGATCGGCCCACGGGCTTGTTGACGGTCCCCAGCAGCGTAAAACGCCGCAGCTGGGCCACCATGGACGCAGCGTGCATGACATCGTCGCTCTGGCCAGACACAATGATCAGCGCGCCTGCGTAGCCCACCTTGGCGAGCGACTCCATGAACTGAAAGCCGTCCATGCCCGGCATATACAGATCTATCAGCATGAGGTGAATGCCTTGTGGACTGGCCGATAGTTTTTCCAAAGCCTGGCTGCCACTGCCAGCCGTCACCACATCGGCCACCCCCAGACCGGCCAGGATTTCCGAAATCAATTCGAGCTGAAATGGATCGTCATCCACCAGCAAAACCTTGAGGTCACGGCGGCTGGAAGGACGGACGGCGATGGTCCTGGCAAATGGAGGGGGCATGGTGAAGGGCTACCGGTTGCTGCGTTTGTAGATCTGATCGGCCATGGTGGCGCGCTGGTTCATGTCCGCCAGCCATTCCTCTGATGAAGGCAAGGCCGCCGTGCCCATGTCGCTCAGGGTTTGCTGCATGCTGTCCATGTTGGCGTCCACACTGCCCAGAATCTGTGAAACGCGGTCCTGGAACTGCAAGGCCACCAACAACTTCTCGACTTCACGGCGGACCACCAGGCCATGCGTACGCATGGAATCCGCCGATGCCCCCAGTTTACGTACATGGCCCAGCACATGCTCCACCAACTCGCCGGAGAGCGACACCGCATTCTTGTCTTCCTCCGTGGCTTCTTCCGCGGCGGACAGGGTCGTGTTCATGATGGCCCCGATATGTCCCACACGCTCACCAATGTGCTTGCCCGTTTCGGCCGAACGCTGCGACAACATGCGCACCTCCGACGCGACGACGGCAAACCCCCGCCCGGACTCTCCGGCCCGCGCGGCTTCAATGGCGGCATTGAGCGCCAGCAAATTGGTCTGAGCGGCGATGCTGCGCACCTCGGCGGCCATGGCCTGCAACTCCAGTGTTTCCTTGGCCAGGTTGCGGACGTTGGCCAGCAGCGCGTCCTTGCCTTCAATCACATGGGTTAAAGACAACACCACCGGTTGCAGCTCACGCTCACACAAAGCGAGCAAGCTGATGGATTTACCGTCATCGGCATCTGCCCCCACCCGGCCCCCACCAATCCCCGCAAGGTCAAACTGCTGCAGCACCGAGCCAAAACTGGCCGTCAGTTGCACCACCGCCCCTTCCGTCTGTGTTTTGACCAAGCCCACATGGTGCTGCCAAGCGGGAAGCACGTTTTGCAGCAGTTCAGCGATATCTTCTGAGGAACACGCACTGCGGCCAGAGCCAGCTTGGAGCGCTAAATCGAGTCGGGACTGCGCCGTTTGGACTTGGGCCACCAAATACCAAACCGCCGCACCGGAAAACAAGGCGACTGCGCCCAAGGACAGCCATGGCAACCATGCCGCACCATTCCACTGTGGCAGCGCGGCCAGCACCACGAGGACAACCGGGCAGAGTCCCCACCACAGCAAGGACGGGGTGCCGTAGCTTGGCAGGTTGGCATGCGCACTGAGATCGGCATTCATGGTTGGCTGTTCTTTCTCGCAAGTCACCGTAGCGCTCAAAAGGCAGAACCCAGACCCCAAGTCGTGACAGTTCAGCCCCCCTCGACAATTGATTCCGCCAATATTTGCTGGTTTAATCTGGCGTGATCGATCATCATATGCCAAAAAAAATGCACTTGGGACTCGCCCAAGATTGCAACAAAGAACATACAAGGGGAGTCAAGAGAGATGCACGCGGACGTACCGAATGAATGCCAGGCGCTGGCTGCACAGTTGAGGACCAGCCAGGCGGCACTGCACGCCGCGCAAGCCCGCGCAAGCCGCTTGGCACGGATCTACAGCGCATTGACACGCTGCAACCGGGCGATTGTGCACAGCCGCTGCGAAGAAGAACTCTTCGAACACATTTGCCGCATTGCGGTCGATTCAGGGGGGCTGGCCATGGCCTGGATCGGACGTACCGCCCCCCACAGCAGCAGGGTCCGCCCGATCGCCAGTTTTGGCGATAAGACAGGGTACCTGGACACAGCCCAGGCATCCACCGAGGCAAGCACAACCTGGGGGTACGACCCCACCGGCACCGCGATTCGCGAGCAGCAAGCCATCTGGCACCCATGCGTCGATGACGTCGCTGCGCCCCTTTGGCGCACCCACGCCACCCAGGCGGGTTGGACTGGCTGCGCAGCACTGCCCCTGTTTCAGAATGGCAAAGCCATAGGTGCTTTGACTTTGCATGCGCGGACCGCACATTTCTTCGACCAGGACGCGCAGCAGCTGCTGGTCGAAATGGCCTCGGATGTCAGCTGCGCGCTGGACAATTTCACACACGCAACGCAGCATACACACGCCGGGCGTGCATTGCGGGACAATGAATCCGCAATCGATCTGGCCACCGGAAACGCCCGCACCGCGCTGGAGCAACTGGAACTGCAACACTACCGTAACCATTTGGAGCGGCAAAAATATGTGCTGGACCAGCACGCCATCGTGACCACCTGCGGAGTGGATGGCCGCATCACCTACGGCAACGCCAAATTCAGCGAAACCAGCGGTTTTTCACCCGAGGAGTTTATGGGGCGGGACCACAACATTGTCAACTCCGGCCGCCATCCCCACGGGTTCTTCAAACACATGTATGCCACGATTGCCCGAGGAGGCGTCTGGCATGGCGAAGTGTGCAACCGCGCCAAGGACGGCCATGAGTACTGGGTGGACTCCACCGTGGCGGCCTTCATGGGCGAGGATGGCAAGCCCCGGGAATACATCGCGGTGCGCACCGACATTACCGAACGCAAGCGCATTGAAGAGGCCGCCCACGCCGCCAACCGCGCAAAATCCGAGTTTCTGGCCAATATAAGCCATGAAATCCGTACCCCGATGAATGGCATGCTGGGTATGGTGGACGTGCTCCAGGCCACGGACCTTGCGCCTTCGCAACGCCGCATGCTCGATACGATCCACAATTCCTCGCTGGCTTTGCTCAGCATCTTGAATGACATTCTGGATTTCTCCAAAATTGAGGCCGACAAACTGGAACTTGAGTCCATACCGACCCAGCTGCGTGAGGTGGCAGAAGGTGTGGCACAGCTGCTGGTCACCAACTCGGCCAGCAGATCGGTTGAACTTTCTGTCTTTGTATCCCCCGAACTGCCCCGCTGGATCCTGGGTGACCCCAACCGGCTTCGCCAAGTGCTTCTCAATTTGCTGGGCAATGCCTTGAAATTCACCCACCACCACGAAGAGCGCCCTGCCCGTGTGGTGCTGTATGTGGAACCCTGCGTGCAGGAGGATGGCACCCTCGGGGTTCGCCTGCGCGTCGTCGACAACGGCATCGGCATGAGCCCCCAGGTGCAGGCTTTGCTCTTTCAGCCATTCACCCAGGCGGACGCCAGTACCGCACGGAAATTTGGGGGTACCGGCCTGGGACTTTCCATCACCCAGCGCCTGGTGGAGATGATGCAGGGGCGCATATCGGTGCACAGCAGCCTGGGGCAGGGTTCGGAATTCACCGTCGAGTTGCCCCTGCAACCCGCGGAGCCCGGTCGCAGTCTGCCCGCGGACCCCAAGCTCACGGGCGTGCGCCTGCTGCTTGTCACGACCGACGCCCACACACTCCTGGCCGTTCCGGCCTACTGCGGTTCGGCCGGTGCGCAGGTCGCGGTCGTGGCCAGTCTGGCGGCCATCCGCCAACATCTGCATCAAACCCCGTGGGCTGGCCCTACTGTGGTGCTGCTGGGCCTGGACGTGACCCCCCCCCTCCAGTCCTTGGGTCTGCCGACCCCCATCGGCGTGGTCCGCCTGGTGCGTAGCAGCAGCGACATCGCAGCCCGGGAAATAGCGGTGCTCGCGCGCCCGCTGCTCTACCACGATCTGATTCACGGTGTGGCCCTGGCCAGCGGGCGCCTGAGCGCGGTGGGCCAGAGGGACCCGCTCGAACGCCGCCACCAATCGGAACGGCCACAGGCCCCGAGCATCATGGTGGCGCTGCAGACCCAACGCCTGATCCTGCTGGCCGAGGACAACGAGACCAACCGCGATGTGATGCGGGAGCAGTTGCGCCTGCTCGGTTATGCGACCGAAGTGGCCGAAAATGGGGCCATGGCGCTGGAGATGTGGCGCAGCGGCCGCTACGCGCTGCTGCTCACCGATTGCCACATGCCCGTCATGGACGGTTTTGAGTTGACACAAGCGATTCGCCAGGCCGAGCCCCAGGGCACACGCCTGCCCATCATCGCCGTCACCGCCAATGCCATGCAAGGCGAAGCCGAGCGTTGCCGGGCCCGCGGCATGGACGACTACCTGTCCAAGCCTTTGCGTTTGAAAGAAGTGGGGCCCATGCTGGCCAAGTGGCTGCCCTTGGCGCCGGTGGGCGGCCCCGAGCCCGCCACCGTGTGGGACGCATTGGCCCTGCGCAAGCTGGTCGGCGACAACCCCGCCATGCACCGGCGCCTGCTGGAGAAGTTTCTGGCCAATGCCCACACCCAGGTGGCCGCCATGGGCTCCGCTGCGACCGCAGGAGAACCTGCCAAGCTGACCGAGGTGGCCCACACCCTCAAGTCGGCGGCGCGTAGCGTAGGCGCCCTGGCGCTGGGAGAACTGTGCCAGGCGCTGGAAACTGCGGGACGCGCCGGAGACCTGTCCACCTGCAGCGCCTTGTCAAGGCAACTGGAACCCGTATTTTCCGCGGCTGCGCAAGCCATTCAAACCACTCTTGGCTGAAATGGAGTTTTGACTATGCACGAAGACATCATTTTGGTCGTGGATGACGATGCCTTCCAGCGCGAGGTCTTGGGCATGCAACTGGCCGGTCTTGGCTGGAACAACGTGCTCCATGCCTCCAGCGGAGAACAGGCGCTGACCCTGATGGATACCCATGGCCGGCACATCAGTGTGGTGATCAGCGATCTGTCCATGCCGGGCATGGACGGCCCGGTCCTGATGCGGCATCTGGCGCAGCGGGGGTTTCGGGCGCAACTCATTTTGCTGTCAGGCGTGCAAGACGAAATTCTGAGCAGCGCCGCAGGTCTGGCCCATGCGCATGGGCTGGACCTGCTGGGGTGTTTGAGCAAGCCCTGCGCGCCCTCCCAACTGGATGAGTTGCTGGCGGGTCTGCATCCCCCCGCCAGCGTGCGCCACCGCACCAGCGAGGAAGAGGCCCTGGCACCTGAGCGGCTGGCGGCGGCTTTGGCCGCGGGTGAATTCATTCCCTGGTACCAGCCCAAGGTCGATATCCGAAACGGCCAAACCGTCAGCGCCGAAGCCCTGGCGCGCTGGCCGGTAGAGTCGGGGGGGATGATTGGACCAGGAAGGTTTGTCCCCGCCATTGAGGCCGCCGGTTTGGCCGATGAATTGTTTTTTGCCATTGCGCGCCATGTGGTGGCCGACACAGCGGCCTGGCACCGGCAGAACATCTCCATCAAAACGGCCATCAACCTGTCCATGGACACCGCACTCAACCTGGAAATGCCCGAGCGCCTGGGCCAACTGGTCAAGGCGGGTGGGCTGCATCCCTCGGACTTCATCATTGAAGTCACGGAGAGCCGCTTGATGGTGGAGCGTTCATTGGCCATGGAAACCCTGACCCGGCTCTCCATGATGGGCTTTGTCCTGTCCATTGATGACTTCGGCACCGGCTACTCCAGCCTGGTGCAACTCGTTGATCTGCCCTTCAAGGAACTCAAAATCGACGGCAGCTTCGTGCAGCGCGCCAACACCGAGCGCAAGGCGGAAGCGGTTTTGCGCATTTCCATCCTGATCGGCGTCAATCTGGGCATGGCAGTGGTGGCCGAAGGTGTGGAAACCGCCGAGCAGCTGGCATTTTTGCGCACCTGCGGCGGCAGCATTGTGCAGGGCTACCAGATCGCCCGCCCCATGCCGTTTGCCGCCTGCACAGATTGGCTGCAATCCGAAGCCAAATAAGCCTCCAGCCCGCATGGGTACTGCGCAAGCAGCTTCTTTTTTTATAGCAAAATCAGGCGCGCGAATCAAACTGCAAAATCGCCCTGGCGATGCCCTCCAACGGCAAAATATCGTCCACGGCCTGCAGCTTGATAGCCTCTTTGGGCATGCCAAACACCACGCAGGTTTCTTCGTTTTGGGCAATGGTGCGGGCACCCCCGTCGTGCAGCACCTTCATGCCGCGCGCACCGTCGTCCCCCATGCCGGTCATGAGAATACCCAGCACATCGCGCCCGCCGCATTCGGCCGCCGACTTGAACAGCACATCCACCGAGGGCTTGTGGCGGTTGACCGGCGGACCGTCCAGGACATGCACAAAGTACTGTCCCGCCACCTTGCGCAATTGCATGTGCAGCCCGCCAGGCGCAATAAGCGCCACCCCGCGCTCCAGGCGGTCACCGTCCTTGGCTTCCCGCACGTTCATGGCGCAAATGCCGTTGAGCCGTGCGGCGTACATGGCGGTGAATTTTTCGGGCATGTGCTGGGTGATGGCGATACCGGGAGCATCGGCAGGCAGGTGGGTCAGTACCAGCTCCAGCGCCTGGGTGCCTCCGGTGGAGCTGCCAATCACCACCGGCTTGTTCATGGCAAACGCGTGGACCGAACCCGGTACCGGCGTTCGAGCCGCCACAGGACGGGCGGCATGCGTGTCGGCGCCGGTGGGGCGGGCACGCGGCCTGGACCTGGCCGCTGTTTTCAGCGTCTGAACCATCTCGCGGCGGGAATCCGCCAGATGCTGCTTCAAACCCAGCTTGGGCTTGGCCAACACCGCCACCGCACCGGCCGACAAGGCCTCCAGCGCGACCTTGCTGCCTTCGGTCGACAGCGTGGAGCAAATCACCGTGGGAATAGGGGTGCTCGCCATGAGCTGCCGCAAAAACGTCAAACCGTCCATGCCCGGCATTTCAATGTCCAACAGCAGCACATCGGGCGGATTTTTGCGGATCATGTCCATGGCCAGCAAGGGGTTGGGCGCGCTGCCAATCAGTTCCACCTCGGGGTTATCCGAGAGCATGTGTGCCAGCGCCTGGCGCACCACGGCAGAGTCGTCCACCACAAACACCTTAACAACCATCACTTATGCCTTGCTCTGAAAATACCGTTTCCACCAATGGCTCGCCCGATCCCACGGTCCAGGACACTTTGCGGTATCCGTTGCCCCCCAGACAATGGTCCACCACCGCAATGCCATGGCGCTGCAAAAATTCCCAAACCCAATCCACGTTGTGGGTTCCCACATGCGTGGCGTTGAACATCTGCGGAAACATATTGCCGCCGCCAAAAACATAGGCCTGGCAGCACTTGGGATGAATCCCCACCGCCTGCAACCGGGAAAACATCTCGTCCATCGCCACTTCACCATACGCTGTATTGCAGGCATTGGACACGTTGGGGCGTCCCACATGCACGATATGGCACATGGCCGCCACCGTGCGCCTGGGATCGGTCAAAATCACGCTGACACACGACCCCAGCAAGGTTCTCAACTGGTCACCCACCAACCCCAAAGCCACATCACCCGGCATCAGCTCCACCGCCGCGCTGTTGTGGACTGCGGGTGTCTTGAAGGGTGCCTGGGGACGGTGGGTAGCCATGGTGTGGGATCGAAGAGCGTGATCTGACCTTAAGCCAGCTTGCGAAAAGCACCGGGAATGACGGTGGTGATTGGCGTATGGCACGGCACACGTCCCTCCGCCGTTCCCAAGAAAAACAAGCCTCCCGGCCTCAGGGCGGCCAGCACCCGGTCTACCACTGCGCTCTTGGTTGGCGGGTCAAAGTAAATCAGCACATTGCGCAAAAAAATGATGTCAAAAGGCCCCAAGCCCGCAAAGGATTGGCTGAGGTTGAGTTGGCCAAACTGCACCCGATTGCGGATCTTATCCTGCAGCAAGACCTGCCCCTGCGCCGGCCCTTCCCCACGCAGACAATAGCGGCGCAATCGTTCGGGTGACACGGCACGCAAGCGTTCTTCGGGGTATACCGCCTCTTGGGCGCTGAGCAACACCCGGTGGCTGATATCAGTGGCCAAAATGGACCAGTCCGGCCCTATCTTGCCCATGGCCTGCATGTCGGCCAGCAGCATAGCGGTGCTATAGGCCTCGTCGCCAAAGGAGGATGCAGCGCTCCAGATGGACACAGCCCTGCGGTTGCCGTAACCCGCCAATTCTTGTTCGAGCAAATCGTAGTGCCTGGGTTCTCTGAAAAAATAGGTTTCGTTGGTGGTGAGCAAATCCACCGCCATCTGGAACTCGGCGGCTTCGGCTTCATCCTCCAGTAGGGCGATGTAATCGGCAAACCCCTCCAGCCCCAGTTTTTGAATGCGCGCAGACAGGCGTGAGTGGATCAGCGGTTTTTTGGTTGGGTTGTACGAAAGCCCGGCAGCCTCGTACATGAGATCGGCGATCTGTTTGAATTCACGGTCACTGAACTGCATTGAACCTACCCCTGTTGGATACCCCACCAAATCACGCGGTCCTGCCAGAAACCGCACCATCCGCCACGCCATGACAGCACACCTGTTCGGCTTCCGGTCACACCTCGGACGCATGTGCGGCCAGCGCAACCATGTCGTCAATATTCAAGGCACGTTCGGGGTCCAGGATCACGATAAATTCGCCCTTGATCTTGCCCATGCCCAGAATGAAGTCGCGCGCAATCGGGGTGCCGAATTGCGGCGCAGGCTCCATGTGCGCCGAGGGTATTTCAATCACTTCACTGACTGCGTCCACCATCAGACCCAGCTCCAACCTTTCACTCTCACCGCTGGCGTCAAAAATAACGATGCACGTCTTCTTCCCGACTTGCGTAGCGGCACCGCCTAAGCGCGACTGAAGGTCAATGACCGGCACCACCGCACCACGCAGGTTGATGACGCCGCGCACAAAACCGGGCATGAGGGGCACAACGGTCATGGCGGCATGCTGGATGATTTCGCGCACCCTGCGGATATCCATGGCAAACACCTCGCCCCCCAACACAAAGGTCAGGTATTGCGAGGCCATGCCCCCATCGGCGCCGAGAGTCACCGCCATGCTGTGATCGCTGGTCATGCGCAGCTCACATCAGTAGGGTTTAAAGTTGGATTTGCCATTGCGCACTGCGGCCCCCATCAACAGGGGCCCCAACCGAGGGGCTGCACCGTTGCTCCCGCGCCGTTCAGCCTGCCCCAGTTCGGTTTGGCGGCTACGGGCCTTGGGCGCACCATCGCCAATGTGAAAGAAGGCAATGGATTGCTGCAACTGCTCGGCCTGCCCCAAAAGCTCTTCGCTGGTGGCCGCCAGCTCTTCGGAGGCCGAGGCATTTTGCTGCGTGGCCTTGCTGAGTTGGCCCATGGCACCACCAATTTGCACCACCGAGTCACTTTGCTCCGCGCTGGCCGCGGCGATCTCCTGCACCAGCTCACTGGTCTTTTGGATGCTGGGAACAATCTCATCGAGCAGCTTGCCCGCCCGCTCCGCGGTGGCCACGCTGTTGCCCGCCAGATCGCCAATTTCCTTGGCGGCTTCCTGGCTGCGCTCGGCCAGTTTGCGCACCTCGGCCGCCACCACTGCAAAGCCTTTGCCATGCTCGCCGGCGCGTGCCGCTTCAATCGCGGCATTCAAGGCCAATAGATTGGTTTGGTACGCGATATCGTCCACGATGCCGATCTTGGCGGCAATTTGCTTCATGGCCCCCACGGTCTGGCTGACTGCGCCGCCGCCATCCACCGCCTCTTTGGAGGTTTTGGTGGCCATGCCATCGGTCACTTTGGCGTTGTCGCTGTTTTGGCTGATCGATGCGGACATCACATCAATTTGCGAGGTGGTTTCTTCCACGCTGGCGGCCTGTTCGCTGGCCGCTTGGGACAGTGACTGGGCGGTGGCGCTCACCTGGTTGGCCGCGCCCGTCAGTGCGTCGGCGGCGTCATGGACTTCGCCCAGGACGCGGGTGAGGTTGTCTGCGGTGGAGTTGACGTTGTCTTTGACCTTTCCGAACAGCCCCGCATAATCCCGGTGGATGCGTTTGGTCAGGTCGCCTTCTGCAAATGCCGCCAGCACCTCCGCCACGTCACTCAAGCCCTGCTCGCTCACGTCCATCAATTGGTTCATGCCGGTGGAGAGATTCAGGAAGAAGCCAGTTTTTCCCTCCAGGTTCAAACGCTGGCCAAAATCCCCATGGGCGGCGGTATCCACAATGGCGGCGACTTCTTTTTCCACGCCGACTTCGACGGTGCGATCCGCCCACTCCAGCACGGTTCCGATGCGGGTGCCCTGGGCATCCACAATCGGGTTGAAGGTCAGGCCAAAGTACAAGGTGCCCACTTGTATCTGGGTGCGATATGTGGTCTTGAGGCCATCCAGCAAGCCGCGCTGGTGCGAAGGCATTTTGTGGAATACATCGATGTTTTGGCCCACGAGCTTGCGCGCTTCAAATTGGGGCAACACTTTGCGCAACTCCACCTCGTTGTGCTGCATCATGGTGATTGCGGTCTCATTCATGTAGATGATTTCGTTGCCGGCGTCGGCAATCATCACGTTGGTGCTGCATTTGTCCAACGCATTTTTGATACGCAAATTTGTGCGCGCAGCCAGCGCAGCGTCTTGCAAAGAGCCCTGCACCCGGTCCATGGCTTCACTGATGCGCGCTTTTTGTCCAGGCAGGCGGTCCATGGCCAAGTCCAGCTTGCCATCGGAATAAGCCGTAACCACTTCCACCGTCTTCATCGTGACGGCAATGTGCGATCGCACCAGATCGTTGATGGACTGCCCCATGGAACGGTAGGACCCCTCCAACTTCTCTACCGGCATGCCATGGTCGAGCATGCCCAGTTCGTGCTGGCGCGCCATTTCTTGCTGCGCCGCTTCAAACTGCTGCAAAGTACTTTGCATTTTGGCCAACGAGGCCATCAGCCGCCCGGTTTCATTGGTGCCGCGCACAGGAATGTCCAAGTTCAAATTCCCTTGCGCCACCGCGCCCGCAACGGCCACCGCTTCTGCCACCGGGCCGGTGATACTGCGAACGAAGGCCACCGCCAAAGCCACGGCAGCGGCGAGCCCCAACAGCAGCAATGCGGCCATGACGTACAGGGTGTTTTGCAACCTGCTCACACGTGCGTCCAGCGTCTGCCGCAAAGTTTTCATCGCTAACGCATTGAAGTCGTACAAGCTGTCAATGGCCCGGGTGAATTCATCAAAATACACATTGGCGGAGTATTTGATCTGCGGGGCATTGATCAACGCCTGGTCTGCCAGCGCCAGGGTTTTCTCCACCAGGGCACGGCTGGTTTCAGCACGGGCATCCAATGCCGATTTCATTTCGGCATTGACCTCGGTGGCACGTGCCAGGTTGCGAAACATGTCCCCCCGCACTTCCTGCACCCGCTTGTTCAGCGCGACCAGAGAGGCCCGCCCTTCTGGGGAAAGCACGCCTTGCGCCAGATAACCGGTGCCCTGCGCCCGCAGGATGCCCAGGTTTTCTCCCAGCCAAGGCATGTTGACCAGCGAGGACTGGATAAGGAAATAGGCATCGACCTCCGGGTCCAGTGACAAATTGAACTCGCTTAACACTTCTTCGTTCAACACCAGAACACTGGCAATCAACTGGGTATGCAGTTGGGTACTGTCTGCCGACTTGATCTGTTTGCTGGCCACACTTTGCTCCAAAGAGGCCCAGCGCTCACGCACCTCGTTCCACAACGCCATGGTTTTTGCCGATGCCCCGGCTTTCTTGAGCTCTTCGTCCAAGCCCGTCATGGCCTTGACCACCTGATCACGCATGCCAGGTCGGCGCTGCGCCAACGTTTCGTTGCCACTCAAGGCCCCAGCCGACATGCCCCTGTGGGTTTGAATCAACTGGACCACTTTATTCATGATGACCACGGACTCGGTGGCCCTTTCCTCGTGGTCCGCGAAAGCGGCTTCGGCTGTGATCTTCTTGAAATAGAGACCTGTGGGAATGGCCACCATGAGAAGGGCGATGAGCCCCAGGATGATGAATTTTTGGGCCAGGTTGAGGCGGTGCAAGAAAGACATGAGCGACATCCCTATGGTTAAGCCTTAAAGGCGGGTTTTGTAATAAAGATCAAGAAGAAAACGTGGCGCCAGTGGACTTGGCGTGCAGACCTGCAACACCTGGATCGGCGGTGACCAAGTCGCCCAGCGAGTTCACATCGAGAATCAGCGCCACCTCACCACTGCCCAAAATGCTGGACCCCGAGATGCCGCGCAAGGTTTTAAACAATCGCCCCAGGGGTTTGATAACCGTTTGCTGCTGGCCCAGCAACACCTCAACCTCAATCCCGTAAGGGCCGCGCTGGGCGTTGACCACCACCACGCTCACGCGTTCGGTGTGTGTGGATTCGACGGCGTACAGCGTACGCAGCCGCACCACCGGAAGCACTGCGCCACGCAACTCCAGGTAATGCCGCCCCATGGCGTCGGCCTTGACATGGCGCCCCCCCGCCTCAATGACCTCCACTACCGACTCCAGCGGTAACACGAACTTGGATTTCCCTACCCCCACCAGGAAACCATCAATGATGGCCAGTGTCAGCGGCAGGCGGATATCCACCTGCAGGCCCTGCTCCGGCCGACTCAACAGCCGGATGGAGCCTCGCAGTGCTTCGATGTTGCGACGCACCACATCCATGCCGACGCCGCGCCCGGACAGATTCGTGACCTGCTCCGCGGTTGAAAAGCCGGGCTCGAAAATCAGCATGTGGATGTCGTTGTCACTGGGCACCACGCCAGGCTCCACCAAGCCGTGGCTCCAGGCCCGCTGCAACACCCGCTCGCGGTTGATGCCACGGCCGTCGTCTTCGATGCGGATCAAAATGGCCCCGGCTTCATGCTGCGCGCTCAAGACCAGCTTGCCGACAGGCGGCTTGCCCGAGGCGATGCGCTCCTGGGGCGTCTCCAGCCCGTGGTCCAGCGAATTGCGCACCAGGTGCATGAGCGGATCGGCAATTTTCTCCACCATGGATTTGTCGAGTTCCGCATCGCCCCCCACAATCTCAAAATTCACCTCTTTACCGAGGCTGGAGGCGGTGTCGCGCACTACACGCCTGAACCGGCTGAAGGTTTCACCCACCGGCACCATGCGCAAGCCCAGCGTGCCATTGCGAATTTCTTCGATCAAGCGGTTCATGTGCAAATTGGCTTCAATCAGGCCCACCTCCCGCGTCTCTCGGGCCAGCAGCGTGGCTCCGGCGCCTGCGATCACCAACTCGCCCAGCAGGTTGATGACGGCGTCCAGGCGGTCGGCCTGCACACGGATGTAACGCTCCTCGGAGGGCGCGTTCTCCCGGATTTTCTGTTGTTTGCCCAGTGCCGCCGCCACCACTTCGGGGGCCACGCCAGCCTGCGCCTCCAGCAAATCACCAATTTTGGGCGTCTCCACTGAAGGCATGCCACGGGTTTGCTGCTGGGTGGAGAGAAGCTGTTCGAGCTTGTCTTGCGACACCGCCCCCACCGACACCAGCATGTCGCCCAAGCGTGGCGTTTCCGGCATGTCCTCAATGGCGCGGACCAATTTTTGTCCGGGCGTCTCGGGCGCCACCACGTCGAGCTCGCAGTCGTCCAGCACAAAGCTGAAAGCGCCCTCAATCTCCTCGCGGTTGGAGGTGGTCTCCAATTCCATGTAGAAACTCAAGTAGCAACTCTCGGGGTTCAAATTGACCAGGGGGGGCACTGTCTCGGTACCGCAACGCACGCTCAACACGCGGCCCATGCCCCCCAGGTAGCGCGCAATGGACAAGGGGTCCATGCCGTTGCGAAAGGTTTCCGGACCAAATTGCGCAGCAATGGTCCAGATGCGCAAAGCGCCTGCTGCTTCCTCCGGGGAGGCCACTGCGGTTGCCTCGGGCTCGACAGGGGTGCCTTCCGTGAGCGCCTGGAGTTGGACCACCAGATCGGCACGGGTCTCTTGCTCTTGCGGTGTGTCGGCACTTTCATCGGCTGCGGTATCCACCAGAATCTTGATCTGGTCATTGCACTGCAGCAGCAGCGTGCTGATTTCAGCGGTGAGCGCGATCTCGCCATCGCGCATTTTGTCCAGCAAGGTTTCGACATGGTGGGTGAAATCAACCACCCGGTGTAACCCGAAAATGCCCGCTGATCCCTTGACGGTATGGGCGCAGCGAAACAAGGAGTCGAGTAAGTCGCGGTCATCGGGCTGCTCCTCCAACTCCAGCAGCAAGGTTTCGATGGCCTCGAATTGCTCCGCCGCCTCGCTGATAAAAGCAGGCATGGCTGCCGCAATAAAGTCTTGGTCCGCGTCGGTGTTGTAGCCCATGTCTCAAGCCTTCCCTGCATGGTTGTTGGAACAGTACTTGTCCAGCCAATGGCCAAAGCCCAGGGCGCTACAGGCCTCGGCAAAAATCGGACTCGCCTCAACCAAAGACCAGGACTGCTCCATATTGCTCAGCGCCGCCAGAAGTTGCAGCCCGGCGCCGTCCACTTCGACCACATCGCGCGCGGAAACTTCCAGGGGATCGTTGGATTGGCTCAGCTGCTGCGATACCCAGGACAGCAAGGCGTCGCGCGACTCCAGTGCACTGTAGATATTAAATTCCGGCGGTAGCTCGAACCGATTACTCATGAAATCCTCCATGCGGCTTCAATCAACAAGAACGGACTCGCAGGGTTTGTGGCCCCCTGCTGGCGCTTATTCCGTTTTCAGATCAATGGGAGATGAGGCGCCCCGACGCAGGCAGTGCTTTTTAGCACGACAAGGAGGGGCAACGACATATCGCATTGATATGGAAATGGAATTACACGCAGAGTTTGCCGACCGCAGCCACCAGTTGCGAGGGAGAAAAGGGCTTCACCATCCATGCTTTCGCACCAGCGGCCTTGCCCTCTTCTTTCTTGGCGTCCTGGTTTTCAGTCGTGAGCATGAGGATGGGCATGAATTTGTAAGAAGGCAGTTTTTTGGTCGCCTTGACGAATTCAATGCCGTTCATGACGGGCATGTTGATATCGCACACCGCCATATTGACCTGCCGACCGTCAAGCAGGGCCAGTGCGGCCTGCCCATCGCCGGCTTCGATCACGTTGTAACCCGCACCGGTCAGGGTTATTTTGACCACCTGACGCAGGCTAACGGAATCATCAATCACCAAGATCGTTTTTGCCATTCGAGCCTCCCTAAAAAGCCGTTTCGTGGTTGCCAGCACCCGCCATCACCGCGACACCAAGCCGCAGGGGCCACGACCGGCGGGACGTCGCCACAGACCGCACCCACACGGGAAACATCCCAGCACATTGCGGTCCACAGGATGCGCTATGTGCGACAGCAGGACTTCCCCAACGCGGGTTTGGGTTTGATTTTGGCAAGCGATTTCTGTTGCATGGTAGCCCGATTTCTTGGGCGCGTGTAGAGGTCCAGCAATTACTTTTGAATTTTTGAAGGATGTCCCTGCGCAATGCGCTTTTCCACACCTCGACACGGTAGGCCCGTATCAAGCCCCGGCGTTTTCCTGCGGACGCCAAGGATTTTCAACAAAAAATAGCTTCCAGCCCTTACCAATACAGCGCCGGAAGCTATTAAAACAGGAGCAACTATGGGTTGGCGCGGCGTGCCAGCACTTCAAAGGCAGGCAGGGTCTTGCCTTCCAGCACCTCCAGGAAGGCACCGCCGCCGGTCGAGATGTAGCCCACCTGTTTTTCGATGCCGTATTTGGCGATGGCCGCCAGGGTGTCACCGCCACCGGCGATGGAAAACGCGCTGGACTCGGCAATGGCCTGGGCAATGGTGCGGGTGCCGTTCTCGAACGCGGCAAACTCGAACACGCCCACCGGGCCGTTCCACACAATGCTGCCCGCCTGTTTGAGCTGGGCGGCCAGCGCCTGCGCCGTTTGCGGGCCAATGTCCAGAATCAGATCGTCGTCTTCCACCTCGGTGGCGGCCTTGATGGTGGCCGGGGCGTCGGCCGCAAAGGCCTTGGCGGTGACCACGTCGGTGGGGATGGGCACGGCCGCGCCGCGGGCTTTCATGGCCTCAATCACGGCGATGGCTTCGCTCAGCAAGTCGGGTTCGGCCAGGCTTTTTCCGATTTTCAGGCCCGCCGCCAGCATGAAGGTATTGGCAATGCCGCCGCCCACGATCAACTGGTCCACGTTGTTGGCCAGGCTCTTCAAGATGGTGAGCTTGGTCGAGACCTTGGAGCCTGCCACAATGGCGACCAGCGGGCGCTTGGGCGCCAGGAAGGCCTTGGAGATGGCGTCCATCTCGGCCGCCAGCAAGGGGCCGGCGCAGGCGATGGGGGCGTACTGGGCGATGCCGTAGGTGCTGGCCTCGGCCCGGTGGGCGGTGCCAAAGGCGTCGTGCACAAAGATGTCGCACAGGGCGGCCATCTTGCGCGCCAGGGTTTCGTCGTTCTTCTTTTCGCCCTTGTTCACGCGGCAGTTTTCCAGCAAGACCAGTTGGCCGGGCTGCACCTCCACGCCATCTACCCAATTCGCCAGCACGGGGACTTCGCGCCCCAGCAGTTCACCCATGCGCGCCGCCACGGGGGCCAGCGAGTCCTCCGGCTTGAAAGCGCCTTCGGTGGGACGGCCCAGGTGGGAGGTCACCATAACGGCGGCACCGGCCGCCAGCGCCATCTGGATGGCCGGAATGCTGGCACGGATGCGGGTGTCTTCGGTGATGCGCCCGGTGTCGTCTTGCGGCACGTTCAGGTCGGCACGGATAAAAACACGTTTGCCAGCCACTTGGCCTTGGGCACACAGGTCGGCGAATCGAATGACGTTCATAGGGAAGCCTTCAAGTTAAGAAAAGAAAGTGGGAATGCACACCGGAGGGGTAGAACGGTAGGCATTGTAAAAGTGCGGCAAACGTCGGCCTTACGTACCCGCCACAAACCTACCAGCCCAGACCGATGTGCAAGGGCAGGTACACCGCCATGCCCGACACAATGGTGCCCAGCACGGCCTGCCCTGAGCCCCGGCGCAGGAAATAGTAGGCGGCACCGGCCAACACGGCGAACAACCGGGCGTCGTGCAGGGAGTGGATCACCGCCCCCTGGGTCATGACAATTTCCGGAGCGATGACCGCCGACAGCGCCGCAATGGGCGCATATTGCAGGCCCCGCTGCGCCCAGAGGGGCAAGGCCCAGTCTTTTTCCGAAAGAAAAAAGAAGGAGCGCGCCAGCACCGTCACGCCAGCCATGCCCACAATGGTGAGCAAGGTCCAGGTATCGGTTTCACCGGTGAAAAAAGGGTCCATGGCTAGACGCCTTTCCGGGGCGGCTGACTTAGGGATGCCGCCTGTTTTTCCAGCACCAGGCACAGCGCCACGGCCGACGCAATGGCCAGCAAAATGTTGAGTTTCAAGGGCAAGGCGAAAGCCGCCACCCCCACGACCGCAGCCACCGCCGCCGAAATCCAGCGCAGACGGCTGCTGGCCAGCGAGCACAACATGCCCACCAGTGCGAGGATGCCGGCAAAACCCAGCCCCCAGGCGGTGGGAATCACGTTGGCCAGCACCACCCCCAACACACTGCAAAAGGTCCAACTGAACCAGTTGATGCTGCCATTGCCCGCCAGGTAGGCCATTTGCGCCAGACGACCCGCAGCGTCTTGCGCGGGCACGCTGAAACGCTTCACAAACAGCACATAGGTAAGGTCGGCGGTCAGATAACCCGTCACCATGCGCTGCCAACGGGGCAGGTGCATCACATAGGGGCGCAGGTGGGCGCTGAACACCACAAAGCGCAGATTGACGCAAAACGCGGTCGCCAAAATCACCCACATGGGCGCCCCCGCCAGCAGCAAGGGTATGGCGGCCAACTGGGAACTGCCGGCAAACACGATCAGCCCCATGAGCAAGGCCTCCACCGTGCTCATGCCCGACTTGACCATGGCCACGCCGGTCATCAGGCCCCAGGCTGCAATGCCCGGAGCGACGCCCAGCATGTCGCCAAATCCCCGGCGGAACTCGGGATGGCGGTAGTGGGCCGGGAGGAAAAACATCAAACCGAGGGAGTCGGCAGGTCGAAACGCATGCCCACCTGCACCGCAAAGCCGCGCAGGAAGTCGGCCACCGGCAGCCGCTTGCCGCCCGGGCGCTGCAATTCGGTCAGAATCACTATCGAATTCATAGCTGCTACCGCAATACCGGCGGGGGCTACAGCCACAATTGATCCAAATTCAGGAGACAGGAGGGACGCTGGAGCCTCGGCGGCATGGGCGCCCCAGACCTTGATGGTTTCGCCCGACAAGGTGGCATGGGCCACGGGAAAGGGGTTGAACGCCCGCACGCGCCGCACAATCGCCTGCGCGGGCAGACGCCAGTCAATGGCTGCCTCGTGTTTTTCGATCTTGTGGGCGTAGGTCACGCCCTCGGAAGGCTGCTTTTCAGGCTGGAGCTGGCCCGTAGACGCCAGTTCCAGCGCCTGCACCACCATCTCAGCCCCCAACGCGGCCACACGGTCGTGCAGCACCGCGGTGGTGTCTTTCTCCCCAATCGGCAGGCTGCGCACCAGCAGCATGTCGCCAGTGTCCAGTCCCGCGTCCATCTGCATGATGGTGACGCCGGTATGGGTGTCACCGGCCTCAATGGCGCGGTGGATCGGCGCCGCCCCGCGCCAGCGCGGCAACAGGGATCCGTGGATATTGAGGCACCCGAGCTTGCGTGGCGTGAGCGCCGACGGGCCGCCCCTAGGCGCGAGGGCCCCCTCGGGGGGCAGCGAACCACGCGTAGCGGGGAGCGTGGGGGCCATATCATCCAAAACCCATTGCGGCAGGATCAGGCCGTAGGCGGCCACCACCATCACATCGGCATCGGCTTCTGCGATGGCTTGGCGCGCTGCAGCGGCATCGGCCGGGTATTTGCCATCCAGGCGCAGGCTGCGCGGCTGGGCCACGGGGATGCCATGCTCCAGTGCAAACTGCTTAACCGCCGAGGCCTGCAGTTTCATGCCGCGTCCGGCCGGGCGGTCGGGCTGGGTCAGCACCAGGGCGATGGTGTGGCCCGCGGCGTGCAGACGCTCCAGCGCCATGCGGGCAAATTCAGGGGTGCCCGCAAAAATGACCCGCAGCGGCCGCGCCTGCGCGCCGGTCAACGCGCGTCCTCGCGCTGGGCTTTCAGCATCTTGGTCTTGATGCGGTTACGTTTGAGGGGTGACAGGTATTCAACAAACACCTTGCCCATCAGGTGGTCCATCTCGTGCTGAATGCACACCGCCAACAGGCCCTCGGCCTCAATCGTGCGTGACTGCCCCGTTGCATCCCAGGCTTCAATCCGCACCGCGTCAAAACGCTCCACGCCGTCGTAGATGCCGGGCACCGACAGGCAACCTTCTTCATTCAAGTGGGTAGTGGGGCTGGTCCAGACCAGTTCGGGGTTGATCAGCACCAGCGGCTGGTCACGCTCTTCAGACACATCGATGACGATCAGGCGCTCGTGCACATCGATCTGGGTAGAGGCCAGGCCAATGCCCTTGGCGTCGTACATGGTCTCCAACATGTCGTCCGCCAACGTCCGAATGCGCGCATCCACCACCGCCACACGTTTGGCCACCTGGTGGAGCTTGGGGTTGGGGTAACAAAGAATCGGAAGTAAAGCCATAACGTAAGCAGTAAAGAGCAGAGCGAGCACAGACCGCACTGCGGCGCGCGCGCCCACAAGGTTTCGGGATGTGGCTATTTTCGCCACTTTTGGGGGATCTCGCAGCACTTCCCCGTCAAAAACGTTGCCGAATCAAGGGCTTGAGCGCAAAATCGCGCGTAACTTATCAAGTTACTCCTTCGGATTGAAGCACGATACCTATGACGATACACCTGATGGCGAAATCCAAAATTGCATTTGCCGCGTTGACCGTGGTGGCCGGGGTTTTGGCACACGCACCCGCCGGGGCGCAAAACTTCCCTGTCACCGCAGCGCAAAAACAAACCGCCAGCCAGGTGGCCCAAAAAGGCGTTCCCCTCAGTGAGCTGAGCCCCAACGCCCCGGATCGCTACACCGTCAAAAGCGGCGATACCTTGTGGGCCATCTCGGCCCTGTTCCTCAAAAGCCCCTGGCGTTGGCCGGAATTGTGGGGCATGAACCTGAACGACATCAAAAACCCGCACCTGATTTACCCCGGACAAGGCTTGTTGCTGGAGCGTAAAAATGGCATGGCCACTTTGCGAATCAAAGGCGCCGAGTCATCGCCTGACGGAACCCCCATCGGCACCGTCCATGTGTCGCCCCGCACGCGTTATGAAACTCTGGCTGACGCGGCCCTGCCTACACTCCAATCCAGCGTGGTCGAGGCCTTTCTGGTCGAACCCATGGTCATGGATGAGCAGGGCCTGAAATCCGCACCCCGCATTGTGGCCAACCAGGAGAACCGCGTGCTGCTGACCCGCGGCGACCGCGCCTATGCCCGCGGCCCCCATGGATCGCCTTTGCTGGACGACCAGGCGCAATTGCAGCTATTCCGGATATTCCGCAACGCCACGCCGCTTAAAGATCCGGGCACGGGTGAAATTCTGGGTTATGAGGCGCAGTACGTGGGCAAGGCCACCTTGGTCGCCAGTGAATCCAGCAGCGAAGTAGCAGAGAAAGACGGCACCGTCAGCACCGCCATCGTGCCAGCCAGCATTGACATCATGGCGGCCAAGGAAGAAATGCGTGTCGGCGACCGCATGTTTCCTGAACCGCCACGCCAACTGCGCTCCTACACCCCCCATGTCCCCGACAGCAAGGTAGATGGGCGCATCGTGTCGGTGTACGGCAGTGCCGTGGCCAATGCGGCACAAAACCAGGTGGTCACCATCAACCGTGGAACCCGCGACGGCATGGAGCCCGGCCATGTGTTGGCCATCCTGAAGGACGGCGCGCGGGTCGTCGACAAGTCCGACGATGCGCGGCCCCTGATGAAACTGCCCAATGAACGCAATGGACTGCTCATGGTGTTTCGCACCTTCGAGCGGGTTTCGTATGCGCTCATTTTGGACATCACCGACGGTGTTCGCGTGGGTGACCGCCTGGTCAGCCCACGCTGACCCCTTCGTGCAACGCGAGGAACTTGCCGACTGGCTGCGCTTGACCCTGACACCCGGGGTAGGCAACACCACGGCACGCCAGTTGCTGGCCGCTTTTGGCCTGCCGGACCAGGTATTTGCACAACCAGTCACGGCCTTGGGCGAGGTCTGCAGTGCGCGGCAGGCCGCCGCACTGCAACGCGAGCCCGCAGAACTGCAAGCCCAGCTTGAAGTTACCTGGGACTGGCTGCAGCAGGACCCGGACCGGCGCCGTATCCTGACCCTGGGCGACTCCGCCTACCCCCCGTCCTTGCTGAACATGGAAGATCCGCCCACCCTGCTGTACGGCATGGGTTCGCCGCACGCCTGGCTGCAGGGTGGATTGGCCGCCGGTAGTGCACGCAGCGTAGCGGTGGTAGGTAGCCGCAACCCCACCCCACAGGGCGCCGCCAATGCGCGGCAATTTGCACAGAGCCTGGCACAGGCCGGACTGACGGTGGTGTCCGGCCTTGCCTTGGGTGTAGATGGCGCCGCACATGAAGGTGCGTTAGAGGGCGCAGCTGTGGACCAACTGGCCACCGTGGCGGTGGTAGGCACTGGCCTGGACCGCGTGTACCCCAAACAGCACCTGAACCTGGCCCACCGCATTGCACAGCGTGGCGTGCTGCTCAGCGAATATCCACTGGGCACGCCACCGCTGGCTGCCAATTTCCCCAAACGCAACCGCATCATCTCCGGGCTGGCCTGTGGCACGCTGGTGGTCGAGGCGGCACTGCAGTCTGGATCGCTCATTACCGCACGGCTGGCGGTTGAACAAGGCAAGGACGTGTTCGCCATTCCAGGCTCCATCCATTCCACCCAGGCGCGCGGTTGCCATGCCCTGATCAAGCAAGGCGCCAAGCTGGTGGAGTGTGCCCAAGACATACTGGAGGAGCTGCATCTGGCACCCACAGCCATTTCCGCTCTGGATTCCGTAGCTTGCGACGCAGCATCTACGGGCGCTGAAGACGGTTTGGATGCAGATAGCAGCCTGCTTTCCGCACTGGGCTTTGATCCCGTCAGTCTGGACGCCCTGCAGGCCCGCACCGGCCTGGACACCGCCAGCCTGCAAGCCCACCTGATGACGCTGGAACTGCAACAGCGCGTCGCTCGCCTGCCCGGCGGTCTGTTTCAACGTATGGCCCAAGCCTGAACGCGCCAAACGAATGCCGCAGAACACGCTAAACCCGAATAAAGAGGGCAAGTCCGGCGGACAGGGCAAAGCGGGACTTTCAGCGCTATAGTGGCGCCATGTTTGAAGTACTTGTATTCGTTTACGAAAACTATTTCACCGGTGAGGCCTGTCCCGAGCCTGCGCATCTGGAACGCAAACTGAGCGCCGTCGGATTTGAGTCCGACGAAATCGAGGATGCCATGACCTGGCTCAAAGGTCTGGATACTGCCGCCCACCCCAAGCCGCCGGAGCCCTGGCTGGTGCAGCCCAGTTCCCTCAGCGTGCGGATTTACACCGCAAGAGAGCAAAACCAGTTGGGTCCGCAGTGCCTGGGGTTCATCAGTTTTCTGGAATCCGCCCGGGTGTTGTCGGCCCACATGCGCGAGGTAGTCATGGACCGTGCCATGGCCACACCGGGAGCGCCTGTGTCCTTGGCAGATCTGAAAATCATTATCCTGATGGTCTTCTGGCGTTTCGGTCAGGAACCCGATGCCCTGGTGCTGGACGAACTCTGCGAAGACGCCACCGAACGTGTAGCGCACTAGGCGGCCAACCTGCCGCCAGCATTCAAGCCAGCAAGCGTTCGGGATTCGCCTCTAGTTTGGTCAGGGCATCACGTGTGGCGCGCACCGTGAGCGACTCTTCTTCCTGTGGCAGCAACAGACCCGCCTGCAAATAGGCCGCCAGTCGGCCTGCCTGGATCAGGAAACTCTTGCCCGAGGTGGACGCAAACAGGTTCAGGTGTTTTCGTTCGCTGCACCAGGCCAACTGGACTTGGGTGATTTGCCTGTTGTGGTCCAGGGTGTACCAGCTGCCCAACTGCAACTCCTGCGCCCACGCCAGCATGGCGGCCGTGGGCTTGGAGCCCCCATTGGCCACGACCTCGATGGCCGAGGCGTCGATCCCCAGCATCATCTCAATGCTTTCCGCATCTAGCGGCAAGTCCCCCACGCCATCTTCACTGACAAAGTCTTCCAGATTGCCCAGGCGCTGGGCCATGGCATCTATCTGGGCCTGTGGAATCGCCTGTGTTTTGGACAAGAAGGCATCGGCCAGGGTGTCACTCACCGTTTTGATGTGCGCTTCCTGCTCACTGGGCGGCATGGCCAGCAGGGTCATGCCGGAGCGCAAACGCAACAACAAGTTGGGCAGCTCCTGGATGACCCGCGCACGGTCACTCCGATTGGGCTTGGCACTGGCCGCCCATACGAGGTCCGTCGCGGTCTTCTTGAGGGTCAACGTATCGGCATGCTGCGGCCCCCTGCGCACGGCCGCCACGGCAAGCACCTCGGCCCACACCTTGAACAGGAAGTTCCGGATTTCGTCGCGTACCGGCATCTCCTTGAGCGTGTTGCGCATCTCGATCGTGTACTGAATCACCAGTGTTTCTTTTTGCTCGACCTGTTGCGCCACACTGACCACCTGTTTGGCGGGGCCTTTCTCCGTGAGGAACTTGGCCAGAAACTTCTGGAATTCGTCAAACACCACCTGATAGACCTTTTTACCGGTCTCGGGGTATTGCTCAATCACCTGCACAATCCGCTTGATCTCAAGCTCCATGGCATTGCCCTGCACACCCTCGGCATCAAAACCCATGACGCAGGATCCCATGCGGTCGATCAGCAGACGGGCGGGATGGGTGGTGGTGCCAAAAAAGTCAGGGTCTTCCAATGCCACACGCAACACCGGCATTTGCAAACGCGCAAACCAGACCCGTATACCCGGAGGTATGCGTTCCTCGGCCAAAATAGCCTGGAACATCAGCGCCACGATTTCAATGGTGGCCTTTTCGCCTTTGGTTTCGGCCTTTTTCTTCAGTTCATCCGATTTTTCGCGCAGTTCACCTGCCACACGCATGATTCCGGCGGGACTGTAGTCCTCGTACATCGTACCGCCGACCGCGTAGCTCCCTGGGGCACCAGACGCCGGAGGTGCCAACGCCGCAGCCAGTGCGGGCGAGGGCACATGGTGTGCAGTCCCCATAAAGTCGCCGCCACCATGGCTGACAAACATGCGGCGGATTTGGCCAATCACCCCCTGGGCCCGGCTGCGCGCACGCGCCAAAGGTGTGGTTGCCGTCATCATGCGGGTTTCGTCCGCGGCACCATAACCTGCACCGGACCCACTGTGTGTACCCGACGACTGCTTCCAAAACGGCGTGGCGGCCGACGATGCCGAGGCCGGAGCACCCGTTCCCACAGCGCCCGACGAAGCCGGTCCCGATTGTCCCCACCCCAGGCGTCCCCCAAAAAAACCACCCCCGGAACGCGGTCCCGAAGCAGACCCACCATGAGTAGCCCCCTCGCCCTGCGGATAACCTTGTGGCTGGGCACCCATACCGCCGCCGCCCGGACCCATGTCGCCATAGGCGCTTGTCTGCGGTGTTTCGGTCGGCTGAGAGGCTGCGGCAGGCGACTGAGCGACCGGTGCCCGGCGGTCCCCACCGGTGCGGACCGGCGCCTTGACGCGGTCCTTGAGTTCAATGGTCGGCAACACCCCCTGCTTGACCAGCAGGTCGTTGGCATTCTTGTACGCAACGACCAGTCGCTCAATCAGCTGACGCTGCACAACCGCGGTGACCATCGGCCAAGATTCACCGGGCATACCAGAAGCAGCCCACTGCTCCACCATCATCAGGACCAAGACGTCAGGGCGCAACAAATCCATGGTGGGAAGGTCTTCAGTACCCTCCAAAAGCCGCATGCGGACCCGCAGATCGTCGAACGGGCCGCTGACCTTCTCCATCACGGCCATCACCATGCGCGAGGCCAAAATTTTGTTTTCAACGACCTCGGCCCCCACCAACTCCAGGCCGCCGACATTCGGATCGGGCAGCTTTTTCTCCGCCGCAGGCGCCAAACACGCACGCCACACCTTCATGGTGCCTTCCAGCCACAGGGGACGGCATGACTTATAGGCCATCCAGATATCCCGGCGGATCTGGTTTTCCCGGGCACTGGCGGGCTCATCCATCAGCGCGGTAAGGCATTCCTGGACCGTCCCGCCGATGTCGGCCATCGCCTTGCCACATTCTGCCAAAAACCGCTCACGCACCGCACCTGCAAGGCGCAATCGGGGCGAAAGACTGGGTGGTGTGGCCATAAATCAGGAAACAATCAAACCATCGCACCCGCGTTGGGGTCGTTCGGGTCCTCGTCCTTCTTCATACCGCCTTTGACCAGGTCTTCGCGCTGTATACCCAACCACATGGCGATAGCGGCGGCCACAAATACGGAGGAGTAAATACCGAACAAAATACCGATGGTCAGGGCCAGTGCAAAGTAATGCAGGGTGGCACCGCCAAACAGCAACATGGACAAGACCATGAGTTGCGTGGAGCCGTGGGTAATGATGGTGCGGCTGATGGTGGATGTGATGGCGTTGTCGATGATCTCGGTGGTGTTCATCTTGCGGTAGCGGCGGAAATTCTCGCGGATCCGGTCAAAAATAACCACCGACTCATTCACCGAATAACCCAGCACCGCCAGCACCGCTGCCAGCACGGGCAAGGAAAACTCCCATTGGAAGAAGGCAAAAAACCCCAGGATGATGACCACGTCATGCATATTGGCGATGATGGCCGCCACGGCAAACTTCCACTCGAACCGGATGGCCAGATACAGCATGATGCCGATCACCACAAAGGCCAGCGCCTTGAGTCCATCCGCCGCCAATTCATCGCCCACCTGGGGCCCGACAAACTCGGTGCGCCGCAAGGTGGCCGATGCGTCTGCCGCCTTGAGTGTGGACAAAACACGCTCGCTTTGCTGGCTGGAATTGCTGCCTTTTTGCACCGGCATGCGGATGAGCACCTCTTGGGCCGTGCCAAAGTTTTGCACTTGCACATCATTGATACCCAAAGCCGCCACCGCGCCCCGGATGGCATTGAGGTCGGCGGGCTGCGAATAGCTCACCTCCATCAGGGTGCCGCCGGTGAACTCGACCGACAGATGCAGACCGCGGGAGAACAGAAAGAACACCGCAGCCAGGAAGGTGACCAGAGAGACCAGGTTGAACACCAGGGCATGCCGCATGAACGGGATGTCGCGGCGGATTTTGAAAAATTCCATGTCTATTCCCTTTAGTTGGTCGCTACCTGATTGCCGGAATCAGGCCGCCAAACTGTACCGATGGACACGTTTTTGAGCTTTTTTTGCCGTCCGTACCATAAATTTACCACGCCCCGTGAGAAGAAAACGCCGGAGAACATACTGGTCAAAATCCCCAGGCAATGCACCACGGCAAAGCCCCGCACCGGACCCGACCCAAACGCCAGCAGTGCCAAGCCTGCAATCAGGGTGGTCACATTGGAGTCAATGATGGTAGCCCAGGCCCGGTCATAACCGGCATGGATGGCGGCCTGCGGAGAGGCGCCATTGCGCAATTCTTCACGAACCCGCTCGTTAATTAGCACATTGGCGTCGATGGCCATACCCAGCACCAGCGCCATGGCCGCCATGCCGGGCAGGGTGAGCGTGGCCTGCAGCATGGACAACACCGAGACCAGCAGCAGCAAATTGAACGCCAGGGAAATGCTGGAGATCACGCCAAACAGCATGTAGTAAGCGCACATGAAAATGGACACCGCGACAAAACCCCAGGTTACGCTGTCAAACCCTTTGGCAATGTTTTCGGCCCCCAGGCTGGGGCCAATGGTGCGCTCTTCGATGATTTCCATGGGAGCCGCCAGCGAACCGGCACGTAGCAGCAGGGCCGTATCGGCGGCCTCCACGGTGGTCATGCTGCCAGAGATTTGCACCCGGCCGCCGCCAATTTCAGAGCGAATCACGGGCGCGGTCACCGCTTCGCCCTTGCCTTTTTCAAACAGCAAAATCGCCATGCGCTTGCCAATACTTTCACGGGTTACATCCCGGAAGATGCGGGCGCCTTTGGCATCCAGCGTCAGGTGCACAGCAGCTTCTTGTGTCTGGTTGTCAAAACCGGGCTGGGCATCGGTGAGGTTCTCGCCGGTCAAGATCACCTGTTTCTTGACGATGACTGCCTGACCGCTACGTTCCAGGTAACGTTCGGAGCCAAAAGGCACCGGACCGGACCCGGTTTCAGCGGCGCGGGCTTCGGCCCCCTCGTCCACCATGCGGATTTCCAGCGTAGCGGTGCGTCCCAGAATGTCTTTGGCCTTGGCGGTGTCCTGCACGCCGGGCAACTGCACCACGATGCGGTCCAGCCCTTGCTGCTGGATCACCGGCTCCGCGACGCCCAATTCATTGATGCGGTTGTGCAGGGTGGTGATGTTTTGCTTGAGCGCCTGGTCCTGCACCGTGCGCGCAGCCACCGGTTTGATGGAAGCCACCATCTTGATGTCTGTACCGTCCGCAGACTCCACGGTCACCAGGTCGGGAAACTGGTCCTGAATGACGCGTTTGGCCGCCTCCACGGTTTGCACATCACGAAAACGAATTTCTATGGTCTGTCCATTGCGGCTGATACCGCTGTGGCGCACATTTTTTTCACGAAAACCGGTGCGAATGTCACCCGCCAAAGACTCGGCTTTCTTGGCCAGTGCCGCGGGCATATCGACCTGCAGCATGAAGTGCACCCCCCCACGCAAATCCAGCCCCAGGTACATGGGTGATGCATTGAGCGCGGTGAGCCACGCCGGTGAGCGCGACAGCAAATTGAGCGCCACCACATAGGAGGGGTCTGCGGCGTCCGGGTTGAGGGCCTTCTGGATCGCATCCTTGGCCTTGAGCTGCGTATCGGTGTCTGCAAAACGGGCCTTGATGGAAACGCCCTCCAATACGATGGCATCGGCGTGGATGTTCGCCGTCTTGAGGGCCTCTTCCACACGGGCCAGCGCCGAAGTATCCAGTTTCAGGGCCGTTTTGGCCACCGACACCTGCACTGCGGGCGCTTCACCGAACACATTGGGCAAGGCATACAAGCCCCCCACCACGAGCGCGATCAAAATGATCGCGTATTTCCACACCGGATAACGGTTCATGATCGCGCTTTAAAGTAGTAAAGGGAAGCGAAATTACTTGATGGAGCCCTTGGGCAACACTTGCACCACAGCACTGCGCTGCACCTGCACTTCCACCCCGCTGGCCACTTCCAGGCCGACATAGCTCTCGCCCATTTTGCTGACCTTGCCCAGCACACCGCCCACGGTGACCACTTCGTCACCTTTGGCCAGCGCGTCGATCATGGCCTTGTGCTCTTTCTGTTTTTTCATCTGGGGCCGGATCATGACGAAATACAGCACAACAAACATCAGCACCAAAGGCAGCATGCTGGTCAGGGTGGATTGCATGTCACCCCCAGCGGCGGCAGCGGGAGCAGTTTGGGCAAAAGCAGAAGAAATGAACACAGGCAAACTCCACAAAACAGAACAGGACGTTAAACCCGCACCACAAGGCACGCCGACAGGCGCGCCACCGGGCGCGGACAACCTGCGATTGTATGCGGCTGGGGCAGGGAAAACCCCGCCCGCATCCATTGCCCTTATACCCTGGGGTTTGCCGCGCGGAAGAACTGCTCCTTTAGCTGACTCCACTGGAAACGGGTGGCAGCAAGGTGGCGTGCCTTGACATGCCCAAAACCACGGATCTGCTCTGGAACCTTGGCAAAAGCCACGGCGGCATCGCGGTTGGCAACCGTCAGGATTGGCAGCATGGCATGAATGACAGCACGGTATTCCTCCACCAGTGCGCGCTCTTCACGGCGCTCCTGGGTATAACCAAACACATCGAACGGGCCACCCCGCAACACCTTGAGCGGCGCCAGCAGTTTGAAAGCCGTCTGCACCCAGGGGCCAAACTTGAATTTTTGCAGTTCACCGCGCGCATTGCGCCCGGCCAGCAGGGGTGGCGCCAGGTGGTAGTGCAGTGTGAAGTCGCCTTCAAACAGGGCGTTGACCTTGGACTGGAACGCTGCATCGGTGTGCAGACGGGCCACTTCGTACTCATCCTTGTAGGCCATGAGTTTGAACAGGTAACGTGCCACGGCTTGCGTCAACGGCAGTTTGTCGGCACCGCCAGCGATCGCGGTTTCTGCCAGGCGCACCTGACCCACCAAGCCTTCGTAGGCCTGGGCATAGGCCATGCTCTGGTAGTCCGTCAAAAACCCCACGCGGCGTTGCACCATGTCGTCGATGGATTGCTTCACACGGGGGGTGAACGCGATGACCTGACCGGGGTTCAGCGCTTTTTGCACTGATTCCCAGTCGTGGGCGGCGCGGCGCCCCCACTCAAAGGCGGCCTTGTTCTGCGCCACGGCCACCGCATTGAGTTCGATGGCACGCATCAGAGAGCCCCACTCCAAAGGAATCCAGCCCTTTTGCCACGCGTAGCCCAGCATCACGGGATTGGTGTAAATGCTGTCACCCAGGAATTGGGTCGCCACGGCATCGGCGTCGAATACACCGACCCCTTCCGCACCGACGGCCCTGGTGATGTCAGCCACACAGTCCGCGCCAGGGTTGTGCCAGTTGGTGTTGGTGACAAAAGCCGCCGTCGGCACGCTGTTGGAGTTCAACGCCACATGGGTACGGTCCGGGCGCATGCGCAGCAGCGTTTCCTTGCCCGCCACCACGATCGGGTCGCAACCGATGACCAGGTCGGCCGAAGCCATGCTGACCCGCGTGGTGCGAATGGTGTCTTGCGAAGTGCCAATCAGCACATGGCTCCAGGTGGCGCCACCCTTTTGCGCCAGGCCGCCGGCGTCTTGCGTGACAATGCCTTTGCCTTCCAGGTGGGCAGCCACCCCCAGTAGTTGGCCAATGGTGATGACCCCGGTGCCACCGACACCCGCCACAATGATGCCCCACACCCCGCCCGGCGCGGTCTGCGCATCGGCAATGGTGGGTGAGGGCAATGCAGCCCAAGCCATTGAGGCATCCGCCTGACCGCCTGCAGCGCCCTTGGCCTTGCGCAGCTTGCCACCCTCGACGGTCACGAAGCTGGGGCAAAAACCCTTGACGCAGGAAATGTCCTTGTTGCAGGTGCTCTGGTTGATCTGGCGCTTGCGGCCAAACTCGGTTTCCAGCGGCTCCACACTCATGCAATTGCTCTGCACACCGCAGTCGCCACAGCCCTCGCACACCAGTTCGTTGATCACCACGCGCACAGCAGGGTCCACCATGGTGCCGCGCTTGCGGCGGCGGCGTTTTTCGGTGGCGCAGGTCTGGTCGTAGATGATGACGGTGGTGCCCAGGAGGGTCCGGAACTCGCGCTGCACGGCGTCCAGGGCATCGCGGTGTTCGATGGCGATACCGTCGGGCAGCCCGTCGGTGTACGCATATTTCTCAGGCTCATCGGTCACGATGGTGATCTTGATGGCGCCTTCGGCCCGCATGCTTTGGGCGATCTGCACCACCGAGTGGCCTTCCGGGCGCTCGCCTACCTGCTGGCCGCCGGTCATGGCCACCGCGTCGTTGTAGAGAATCTTGTAGGTGATATTCACCCCGGCGGCAATGCTCTGGCGCACCGCCAGCAGGCCGCTGTGGAAGTAGGTGCCGTCACCCAGGTTGGCAAACATGTGCTGGTCGTGGCTGAAGGGCTGCTGCCCCACCCAGGGCACGCCCTCGCCCCCCATCTGGGTGAAGCCCACGGTGGCGCGGTCCATCCAGATGGTCATGAAATGGCAGCCGATACCGGCCATGGCGCGTGAGCCATCGGGCACCTTGGTCGAGGTGTTGTGCGGACAGCCCGAGCAAAACCAGGGCTGGCGCTCGGGACCCTTGACTCCGCTGACTTCCAGCACCTGCATGGAGCGTTCCTTGGCCTCCAGAATGGCCAGTTGGGCATCAATGCGGGCGGCGGTGTCAGTGTCCACCCCCAGCTTCTTGAGGCGCTGGGCAATGGCCCGGGCGATGATGGCGGGCGACAGGTCCGCATTGGCGCGCAGCAGCGTGTTGGCGCTGGGATTGGGCATGGACCACTCGCCCCCGCTGAAATCACCCTCGCCTTCGTTGAATTTGCCCAGCACCGTGGGCCGCACATCGGCACGCCAGTTGTAGAGCGCCTCCTTGAGCTGGTATTCGATGACCTGGCGCTTTTCTTCCACCACCAGAATTTCCTGCAGCCCGGTGGCAAATTCACGGGTGAGCTGGGCTTCCAGCGGCCACACCACGCCCACCTTGTGCAGGCGAATGCCCACGCGCTGGCAGGTGGCATCGTCCAGACCCAGGTCGATCAGGGCCTGGCGCGTGTCGCTGTAGGCCTTGCCGCTGGCAATCAGGCCAAACCGGTCGTTCGGCCCCTCGATCACGTTGTAGTTCAGGCGGTTGGCGCGGATATAGGCCAGGGCGGCGTACCACTTGTAGTGGAACAGACGCGCTTCCTGGTCCAGCGCGTGGTCCGGCCAGCGGATATGCAGTCCCCCGGCAGGCATCTCAAAATCGGTGGGGATCTTGATTTGCACCCGGTCCGGGTCGATCATGGCCGTCGCGCTGCTTTCCACAATCTCCTGGATGGTCTTCATGCCCGCCCACACGCCCGAAAAGCGGCTCATGGCAAAGGCGTGGATGCCCAGGTCCAGAATTTCCTGCACCGTGGCCGGGAAGAACACCGGTGTGCCGCAGGCCTTGAAGATGTGGTCACTCTGGTGGGCCGCGGTGGAGCTTTTGGAGATGTGGTCATCCCCGGCCACGGCGATCACGCCGCCCCAGGGCGTGGTACCCGCCATGTTGGCGTGCTTGAACACGTCCGAGCAGCGGTCCACGCCGGGGCCCTTGCCGTACCAGATACCGAACACCCCGTCGTATTTGTTGGAGCCGGGCGGTGCAAAGCCCAGTTGCTGGGTGCCCCACAGCGCGGTGGCCGCCAGTTCTTCGTTCACACCGGGCTGGAACACAATGTGGTTGGCCTTGAGGTATTTCTCCGCCTTGACCAGGGACTGGTCGTAGGTGCCCAGGGGGGAACCCCGGTAGCCGCTGATAAAGCCAGCGGTGTTTTTACCCACCCGCTGGTCGCGCACCCGTTGCAGCATGGGCAGTTTGACCAGGGCCTGCACGCCGCTCATGAAGGCGCGGCCGTAGTCCAGGGAATATTTGTCGTCCAGGGTCACGGACGCCAGCGCTTGGCGGATGTGTTCAGGCAGCGGTGCGTTCATAGTTTTTGTGTCTCCAGAATGCGAACGGGGAATGACGGCAGACGCCTGGTGGGCGAAGAAAACCAGGCACTGCCCGCGGGTAGGGAGCAGCCTCTAGCGATCAGGAAAGTGTATGCGCGCAGCCCGGATATGTCTTTGCGTTCTTTGCCCCGTCTGCGCTAGTATTGGAAAGGATCTTGCTCAAAACCTCCCAATTCATGGAAAACCTCGACAAATTTGACCTTGCCATATTGCAAGAACTCCAATCCGATGGCCGCTTGAGCAATGCCGAGCTGGCCAGCCGGGTCGGCCTGAGCGCCGCGCCCTGCTGGCGGCGTGTCAAGGCGCTGGAGGAATCCGGCTTCATCAAGGGTTACCGGGCCGAGATCGACCGCCACAAGATCGGTCTGGGCGTGCTGGCCTTTGTGCGGCTGGACGCCGACCGCAATGCCGGCGACGTGCTGCGGGCGCTGGAAGAGGCGCTGCGCGTGATCCCCGAGGTGGTGAGCTGCCACTACATCAGCGGCACCGGAACGTTCGAGTTGCAGGTGGTCAGCAAAGACCTCAACAGCTTCAGCCAGTTTGCACGGGATGTGCTGATCAACCTGCCCAATGTAAAAGATTTACACACCAGCTTTTCCCTGGGGGAAATCAAGGCCAGCAGCGCGCTGCCGCTACGCCACCTGGGCATGGCCGACGCAGAACAAATCCCAGCCAAAAGGAGACTGCCCTGACCGGATGGCAGGTCGATGCCCTGTGGCTATTTGACTTGGCTCAGCACTTCACGGATGGTGGCACCGAGCTCTTCCGCCACAAACTTGGCGATATAGGCGTCCGCGCCCACACTCTTCACATGCCCCTCATTGGCCGTGCCCGTCAGGGAAGAGTGGATGATGACAGGAACACCCTTGAAGCGCTGGTCCTGCTTGATGTTGCGCGTCAGGGTAAAGCCGTCCATCACCGGCATCTCCAGGTCGGTGAGCACCAGGGCCACCTTGTCCTTGATGGTTTTGCCTTCGGCCGCCGCGTCGGTCGCGATCGCCTGCAAACGGTCCCAGGCCTCCTTGCCGGTTTTGGTCATGATGTAGGGCACATCCATGGCCTTCAGGCCTTCTTCGATCATCATGCGGGCGACCGCTGAATCGTCGGCCGCCAGCACCACGGTGCCCGGAGGCAGCTTCAACTTCGTTACCACCTCGCCGTCCTGCACCCCCTGGTGCTGCTGGGGAAACACATCGCGCAAGATCTGCTCCACGTCCAGCACCTGCGCCAGCCGGGTGTTTTCGGCGTCGCCGTCCAGGCGCGCAATGCTGGTGACCAGGCCGCCGCCATTGCCTTCGGCCGAGAGCACATGTTTCCAGCCCAGGCGCACGATTTCGTTGACTTCTTCCACCGCAAAGGCCTGGGTGGTGCGGGCGAACTCGGTCACCAGCAAAATACCCAGTCCCTTGGTGGGGTTGCACCCGGCAATGGCCGCCAGGTTGATCACCGGAATCATCTGTCCGCGCACATTGGCGATGCCCATGACGCTGGGGGGCGCATTGACCATGACGGTCACCTCGGGCATCACCAGAATTTCGCGCACCTTGAAGACATTGATGCCAAACAGTTCACGCCGCCCCGAGCCGCCGGGGGCCTCACCCAAACGAAACAGCAGCAGCTCAAACATGCTGTTGCCCGTCAGGTTGGTGCGTTCGTCAATGTCCCGCAATTCTTTGCTCATGGATTCGTCCTAAAGGCGTGAAAGGTTTCAGGTCAGATGGTAACGCCATCTGCGCTATTTTGGCCACAGCACCCACAACTGCAGCGGTTGGTGCAAACGCCCCGCCAGTTCCCCGGCCTGGGCGCCCCAACCGGCGAAATAATCGGCGCGCACCGCCCCCGTGATGGCGCTCCCCGTGTCTTGCGCCAGCACCAGTTTTTGCAGGTTCACCTGTGCACCACTGGAGGCCAGCCACACCGGCGTGCCGTAGGGAATGCTGCCGGGGTCCACGGCGATGGAGCGACCGGGGGTGAGGGCCACGCCCTGGGCGCCGCGCGGACCAAAGGCGGCGTCCAGTTCAGAAAGCACTTCTTCCTTGAAGAACACCATGCGGGGATTGCTCCACAGCAGTTCCTGCTGGCGCTGCGGGTTTTGCGCCAGCCAGGTCTTGATACCCGGCCAGGAGGCGTCACGCACCAGGCCTTGGTCCAGGAGCCAGCGGCCCACGCTGCGGTAAGGTTGGTCGTTGGTCCCCGCATAGGCCAGGCGCACCCAGGTTTTGCTGCCGTCCGCCTGGGTCATGCGGATGCGCCCGGAACCCTGGATCTGCAAGACCAGGGCGTCAATGGGATCGGCCAGATAAGCGATGGCCCGGCCTTGGAGGGCGGCCTGCGCCTCGGGCAGGGTGTCGATTTCCTGCCGCGTATACCAGGGCTTGCGCTGTGCCAGCGACAGGGGCGGCTGGTACAAAGGCACGCCAGCTCCGGCGCCAGCGTTGCGGCTGCCTTCCAGCACGGGTTCAAAATAGGCCGTCAGCATCCCCGTGGACTTGCCCTGCGCCGACTCCACGCGGTAGGGCTGCAGCCGTGCCAGCATCCAGGCGCGCTGCTCTTCGGGGCTGCCAATGCTCAGGCGGCGCACCTCAGCGCACAACGCGGCAAAGGGGGCAACGGGCCTCTCGCAGCTCTTGAGCCAGGCATTCCAGGCCTCAAACAGAGCGTCCTCTTCAAACCCTGGCAAGTCGGTCCAGGGCACAGCAATCCATCGGCTTTTGGCTCTGGCAATCACCCCCGCCACCTCGGCAGGCACCGTAGCCTGGGTGTGCTGCGCAGCGGGCATGGTCGAAGGCGCCGCAGGCACGGCCAGGGGCGTGCTGCCGCAAGCCGCCAGCACGCCTACAATGCCCGCCACCGATACACACGCCAGGAGCCGATCCATGACACTGCTATTGCTGGAAGCCCTTGGGGCCGGATTGATCTTGGTGGGCATCATTTGGTGGACCATGTTTTCCGGGCGCAAGCACGGTGAGTTGCCGGGCGCTGAGGAGCCAGCGCGCCCTGCGGCCAAAAATTCAAGCGAATAATGCCTCCGACCCGCATGGGACATGCGCAGACAGCTCCTGATTTGATAGCAAAATCAAACCCCATCACAACACCCGATGCTGCAGGGCGGGCAGCTGGGCGCGGCGCTGCGCCAAGGTCGCCGGGTTGAAGTCCGCCAGCACCACCCCGGCGTCTTGCGCCTGCTCGGCCAGCACCTGTCCCCAGGGGTCGATGAGGATGGATTGGCCCCAGGTGCGCCGTCCGCTGGGGTGCGCCCCGCCCTGGGCGGGCGCGGCCACAAAGGCCAGGTTTTCAATGGCCCGCGCGCGCAGCAGCACCTCCCAGTGCGCCTGGCCGGTGGTGTGGGTGAAGGCGCTGGGCACCAAAATCAGATCCACCCCCGAAGCCGCGTAGGCCCGGTACAACTCGGCAAAACGCAGGTCGTAACACACGCTCAAACCCAGGCGCCAGCGGTGGCCGTCGCGCGAGGGCAAGTCAAACCAGGTGGGCGTGTCGCCCCGCTCCAGCACCCGGGATTCGTCGTAGCTCTCCAGGCCGTTGTCAAAGCGGAACAGGTGGATTTTGTCGTAGCGTGCCACGCACAGGCCCTGGGGGTTGTAGACCAGTGTGCTGTTGAACACCCGGTCTGGTTGATTCGCACGCAAAGGCAGGGTGCCCGCCACCAGCCACAGGCCCAGGGACCGGGCGGCATCGGCCAGAAACTGCTGAACCGGCCCCTGGCCATAGGCCTCCTGAAAGGCCAGCTTGTCACTGTCGTGCATACCGATCAGGCAAAAGTACTCGGGCAGTACCGCCAGTTCGGCCCCCGCCTGGGCGGCCTGGGCCAGCAACTGCCCGGCTTGCGCCAGGTTGTGGGACACATCTCCCGTGGACACCATCTGGATGGCTGCGACTTTCATTGGGGTACCTCGCTGGGTTGGGGGGTAGGCGCGCCCTGGTGATTGACCTTGGTAACCCGCGGGTCCACCCAGGTGCCATCCACAAAAAACTCCTGGGTCGCCGCGTCGATCAGGGGACGGCGCAAGACCATCTGCGCCAAAAAAGTGGTAAGCCCGACAAGGGGATTGATGGCCGAGGCAATCAGCGAGGCACTGCCGGCATTGATCTCGGGCACCACCACCACCTTGATGGCCTGGGTCTCCTTGGCAATGTCGGCCTGCCCCTCCATCAGCACGGCGGCATTGACCCCTTTCATCTGCAGGTTGTTGGTGCGGGCAATGCCTTGCGCAATCACCACATCGCCGCGCAGGAAGTCAAAGGAAAAACCCTCGCTGAACACGTCCCGAAAATCCAGCGTCAGCCGACGCGGCAAGGCCTGCAAGCTCAGCACCCCGAGCAGCTTGGCAATGCCGGGTTCAGCCTTCAGGAACTGGCCGTTTTCCACATTCACATTGAAACTGCCCCCCAGGCTGGGGTAGTCCAGCGTGATGGGCGAGCCCATCCAGGCCACCTGGCCCTCGATCTTTCCATGGCTCTTGCGCACCACACCGGGCATGCCAAACCGGTTGAGCAGCTCCCCCCCGTCGCGGATATCGAGCTTGAAGTTCAGCACGGTGCGCCTGCGCTCCTTGATGCTGCGGCTTGCGGCGATTGAAGGCTGAAGGCTGGTATGGGCCCAGTTGCCGCCCGCCGTGAACACGGCCTCCGGCGTGATGATGTTGAAACGGTTCAGGCGCCACTCCCGCGGTGTGTCGCGCTGTGCCCCCACGCCCAGATTCACCGCATCGATTTCCAGGCGGCCGAGTTTCTTGCCGCGCAGCTCGAAATCCTCCACCACCACGTCCAGCGCGGGGATGCTGGCGGGCTGTTCATCCAGCATATTTTCCACGTCCTGGGCGGTGCTTTGCCCAATCGCCAGGCGCGCAAGACGCCCGTACAAACGCCCTGCGGTGGTCCCGGTCGGCTGGCGGTACTCCACATAGCCGTTGAGTTCGGCCGCGTCCAGATTGGCGCGCCACAGCTGGCCCTCACGGGCACCGCCCACCACCACCCGGTTGAGCTTGCGTCCGTCCAAAATCAGCTCGTGCGCACGGAGCGCCATGCGGGTGGGAAGGTAGTCCATGGCTGGCGTTGCCTCCGGTTCGGCCACGCTGCTGGCTGCAAGGTTGGTACCCGAGGCGTTGGACAACACCTGCATCCAGGCATCCAGGTCCATACGCTCCATGCTGATATTGGCCGCCACCCCTTCTGCGGGCAGCGGGGCCGACTCGTCGGCGGCCAAGCCCACCCCGATGGCCCCCCGCAGCACCCGCGCCTGCGGGCCTGAAATATCACGCATGTAAACAATTTGGGCCAAACGGCCCACCTCCAGCTGCAACTGGTCTTGCGCTTGCACCCCCCCGTTGGTTCCCGGCTGCAAGGAGCTGCGCAGCACCGAATTTTCGAAGCGCAGGGGCAAAGGCATTTCGGCTATTTTGGAAAAAGGGGCCGGTAAAGCCAGCGCCAAACCCACCAGATTGCTGTTGATTTGCAATTCCGTGAAACCGCCGTGCAGGCCCAATTGGGCGGTGTAGGCAGCGGCTCCGCTGGCGTACTGGGCCAGCCGCGCCACCAAGCCCAGTTCGCTGGCCTGGCGCAGCCCTTCGGCACTGGCCGTGCCTTGCACCCGCAACACCGTGGGCGCCGCCTTGGCTGGCGCGGGCACGCCGGTGCTGCTGCCCAGGCCGCTCAAACCGCCCTCAATGCGCGCGTCGCCACCCAGGATGCGCGCCTGCCCACCCGCCACAGAGAAACCCGACTCCGTGAATGCCACCACACCACGGGCGCGCCCCATGCGCGGCGTATCGGGTGATATCTGAAGGTCATTGCCAGTCAAGGTAATGGCACCCTGCACCGTGGCGTGCTCCACCGCACGCAAGGGAAAGCCCAGCTTGAACCGGTATTCGGCCGTGCCGGTGGCCGTGGTGCGGGCCAACACCTGGTTGGTCAAATCTCCCAAGGGCGAGTTATTCACCAGCCCCAGCATGTCCTGCAGCGGTCCCCGCGCTTCGGCGGCCACCGCCAGGGTGGCACTGTCGTACAGGTCGCTGATCACCGCGTCGACTTTGACAACTTGCAAGCCACCCGCCTGCGCCAGCCCACCATGGGCACCCTTGATTTTCAAGGCCCCGTGGTCAATTTCCAGCTCGCCGGACAGAGGGCTGAGCACCGGCCAGGGCAGGCTGCCCTGCGGCACAATCCGGTTGGGCGCGAAAGCATAGGTCATGTTGTGCACATTGGCGGAAATGCGAAACTCCCCTTGTTTGGGGTCGTTGAAAGGGAAATCCTGCAGATTTCCCTTGACCTTGAATTTCACCGCCGAAGCCGTTCCCGCCGTGATCGCATCGTGCAGATAGTCGCGCAAGGGTTTGCCCAACGTTTGCGGAAAATAGCGGTAGACCCGAGCCCCTTCGGCCCGGCTCAGGCTTCCCTGCATATCGAGCACCCCCGGGAACCGCGCCTGCGCCTTCCCATGGCCCGCCTCTGCCGTGCGCCATTTGGCTTGCAATTCACCCTGCGCATCGGCGTTGCCGAATTTCAGGTTGGACACCTGGACACTCAGGCGTTCACCCTCGGTTTTCCACAGCACCTCGCCACTGAGGTGGTCGACCGGAATCACCGGGTCCTCAAACACCCCCGGCGCGTCAACGAAACCGTCTTGTACCGCGATACTGGCTTTGCCACCGGCCGGGTTGAACTCGAAATCCAGGTCCACCCCTTTGAAACCGGGCGTTGGTGCCCCGTTGCGGGTCGCGGCCGGGATGGCCAGCTTGACGATCCGGCCCTTGAGCGCAACTTGGCCGGGCTGCTGCAGCGCCCCCACCCAACTGCCCTGCACCCGTTCCACCAGTCCGTGCGGAGAAAATTGCCGCAGCACAGCACGGGCTTCGTCGCCCAGGGGCAGCCGGTCGGCGATTTGCGCCAAGGCTGCCAGGTCCAGCCGATCCGCGACGACGTCTCCCCGTTGCGGATGCCCTCCCTCCCCCGAAAACAGGCCCACATGGATGTTGCCGCCCGGCCAATGCAAACCGTCCTTGGTGTCAAACGCCAGATCCTGCGTGAAATACGCAAACCCGCCGTCCACCGCCCGCATGCCCAAACGTCCGGAGGCCTGCTGGAAAGCGAGTGCATCCAGTTGGGGAGAGACCCGGACATTGACCCCTGTGAGCGCCAGATCGGTGGTGGCAGCGGTCAAAACACCCTGGTTGATGTCCACCCAGGCGCGCAGGCCGCCGACCCCCTGCGCCACATCCACGCCCAGATCGGCATAGCGGCGCAGTTGCGCCAGATCCACCTGGGGAAAACTGGCAAACATCTGGCCCGTCCAATCCTTCCATTGGCCCGCACGGCGCGACAGCAAAGGGTGTTTGAACACCCCGGACAGGCTCAGGCGCTCACCCCACGCGGCCGGTGGCTTGGCGTCCAGGCGCATGGCGTGGGTCAAAAAACGGTTGCGCAGCACCACATCGACATCCGTCAAGGCCAGCTCCGGCGCGCCCCGCAGCTCGTCCGTCCAGCGTACGGTGCCGTGCACGATGGCCAGTTCAGTCTGCGAAAAAACCCAATCCGCCCCTGCGCTGGTCTGGTTGGCGTCCCCGGACAGGGAGAAGCCCGCCACCCAGATCTGCCCGTCGGCCGTACGCCGCACATCCAGCACCGGGCTGTCGATGTAGAGCTGCTCAAAACCCAGGCTCAGCACCGAGCGCGGCGACAAGGCCACCAGCACGGCAGGCAAGCGCAGGACCTCACGGTGCTGGGCATCCAGCATCCGTACCTCACGGAGTTCCAGCGAGGGAATCAATCCATTGGACTTGGCCGCCATGGCTCCGATATGCACTTGGGCCCCCACCGCTTGGGACACCTGCTGCTCCACCCATGGACGGAGTTCCGCAATTCGCGGCACAATCAGAAAATGCAAACCACCCCACACCACGGCCATGGCGATCCACGCTGACGCGAGCAACCACAGCGTCCACCTTGCGATGGCAGCACCGACCTTGAGCAGGGTGGAGGGAATGGGGATCGGTTCAATCATCGTGCGTTTAGAGCTATGCCAGGAATTATGACCCGCAATGTGACCCCCGATTTGGCCCAAGGTTCGCGGTATGGCCAGAGAATTCGCCGCCGTTACGCCCAGCAATTGCCCTTGCTCCCGCCGGGGGTGCCGAGGCGGCCCACCTTGCAGCCGCTGTATGAGGCCCTGCGCGCGCAGGGCATGGACGTAGGCGCCGCATTGCGCGCCACACGCCAATTGGTGCTGGAACGCCTGATTCAGCTGGATTGCGAAGAAGGGGCGGAGCTGCAAACCATCACAGGCACCATGACCGACCTGGCCGAGTTTGCGCTGGACATGGCCTGTGCCGAGAGCGCCAGGGCGCTGGATCTGGTGTACGGACCGCCGTGCACCGAACAGGGTGCTCCGGCCCAGCTTTGCATCGTCGGCATGGGCAAATTGGGCGCCCGTGAGCTCAATGTCTCCAGCGACATCGACCTGATTTACATCTACGACCAGGACGGAGAAACAGCCGGTGACGCCATGGGCCGGGGGCGCATTTCCAACCAGGAGTACTTTGGCAAGCAAGTGCGCGCCATCTATTCCCTGGTAGGCGACGCCACCGAACACGGCTTTGTGTTTCGGGTCGACCTGGCGTTGCGGCCCAACGGTAACTCCGGCCCGCCGGCCGTGTCGCTGGGCGCGCTGGAGGAGTATTTCCATGTCCAGGGGCGCGAGTGGGAGCGCTTTGCCTGGCTCAAAAGCCGGGTGGTCGCCCCGGCGCAGGCCATAGGCTCCAGCTGCGCGCAAAACTTGCGCGGCATGGTGGTGCCTTTTGTATTTCGCCGTTATCTGGACTACAACGTGTTCGATTCCCTGCGGGTGCTGCACCGCCAGATTCGCGATCACGCGTCCAAACGCAGCGCGGGTCGCCCGGAACGCAGCAACGACGTCAAACTTTCGCGCGGCGGCATCCGCGAGATTGAATTCACCGTCCAGCTGCTGCAGGTCGTGCGCGGCGGCCAGTACCCGGAATTGCGCACCCGGCCCACCGTCAGCGCCTTGCAACGTCTGGCCACTGCGGGTTTGATGCCGCAAGCCACCGCCGACGCCCTGGCCCGCGCCTACGTCTTCCTGCGGCAGGTGGAGCACCGCATCCAGTACCTGGACGACCAGCAAACCCATGTTTTACCCACCGCCGATACCGATCTGGGCTGGGTGGCGCAGGCCATGGGTTTTGCCGACAGTGCGGCGTTTTTGTGCGAACTGGACACCTGCCGCGAGCTGGTGGCACAGGAATTCGATGCGCTGCTGGGCGGGGGCCAGAAAGAATGCAATGGATGCAACCACAGCGCGGCCGCACCGGGCGCCAGTGATTTTGACGAATTGCTGGAGCAATTGACCGGGCGGTTTCGCGATCGCGTGGCCAGTTGGCGGGAGCACCCACGTGTATTGGCACTGCGTGAAGCTCCCCGCGCCAAGCTGGCTCGGCTGATCGTACGCACTGCGCAATGGGTCGCCCAAGGCAAGGTCAATGAAGAAGCCGCCGTGCGCCTGGCCGACTGGATGGAGCCCCTGCTGCGCCGGGAAAGTTACCTGGCCCTGCTGCTGGAGCGCCCCAATGTGCATGAACGCCTGCTGCACATGCTGGGCGCCGCACGCTGGCCGGCACGCTACCTGCTCAAGCACCCCGGCGTCATCGACGAATTGGCGGGCGACGCCATTTTGGAAGAACGCTTTGACGCAGCAGATTTCGAACAGGAACTGGAACGCAGGCGCGCGGCCCTGCTGGGCAGCGGCGAGGACGATGACGAAACCTTGCTGAATTTGCTGCGCCGCGCCCACCACGCCGAAGTTTTCCGCATTCTGGCCCGTGATATCGAGGGCCGATTGTCAGTGGAACACGTGGCCGACGACCTGAGCGCCCTGGCCGAGGTGGTGCTGCGCGTCACCACCCGCTGGTGCTGGAGCCGCTTGAAAACCCGGCACCGCGAGGAACCCCAATTTGCCATCATCGCCTATGGCAAACTGGGCGGCAAAGAGCTGGGGTACGGCAGCGACCTGGACTTGGTCTTTGTCTACGACGACGAGGACGAACGGGCCTCCGAGGTCTACGCGGCCCTGGTGCGCAAGCTGATCAACTGGCTCACGGTCAAAACCGGGGAAGGAGATCTGTACGAGATCGACACCGCGCTACGCCCCAATGGCAATTCCGGCCTGCTGGTGACCAGCTTTAATTCCTATGCCAACTACCAGCAGCAGCGCGGCAGCAACACCGCCTGGACCTGGGAACACCAGGCCATGACCCGTGCCCGCATGGTGCTGGGCGACGCGGCGCTGAAAGGCCGTTTTGACGCGGTACAGGCGGCGGTGATCGGCGCCGTGCGCGACAACGTGCGTTTGCGCGAAGAAATTGGGACCATGCGCACCAAGGTGCGCGCCAGCCACCCGGTCCGGGGCGCACAGTTCGACGTCAAGCACAGCCCCGGCGGCATGGTGGACATTGAGTTTGCGGTGCAATTTCTGGTGCTTTCGCAGGGCTGCATGCACCCGGAACTGTTGGCCAATGTGGGCAATATCGGCCTGCTGATGCGCGCCCAGGCCTGCGGACTTCTGCCAGCCCCGATCGGCGAGAACGCGGCACAGGCCTACCGGGTGTTGCGTCAAATACAGCACCGGGCACGGCTGAATGAAGAACCTACCGAAATTCTTCAAACCAGCGTGCAAGCCGAACGTGCGGCGGGCCTGGCGCTGTGGACCCAGGTCTTTGGCAACAGCCCCGCTTAACTGGCGCGGATTTTTTCCAGCAAACGGGTGGTGGAATAGCCCTGTACAAAGGGCAAGGCCAGGGCGTGCCCCCCCCAAGACTGCACCAGTGCGGTCTCGGGCAGCTTGTCCATGTCGTAGTCACCGCCTTTGACCAGGATATCCGGCCGGATTTCCGAAATAATTTGCACCGGGGTGTCTTCGTCAAACCAGGTGACCAGACCCACGGACTGCTGGCTGGCCATCACCACCGCCCGGTCCACGTCCTGGTTGAGCGGGCGGTCATCGCCCTTGCCCAGGCGGCGCACGGATGCATCGGTGTTGAGAGCAACGATCAAGCTCCCCCCCAGTTCACGCGCTTGTGCCAGGTACATCACATGGCCACGGTGCAGCACATCAAACACCCCATTGGTAAACACCCAGGGGCGTGGCAAACCCGCCAATTGGCGGGGGAGGTCTTCGCGTTGGCAGATTTTGGCCAAAAAGGCGGGGGAATGGTCAGGCAGGCTCATGGGGGTCATCCTAGCAGGACACGGCCCGCCACCAACCAGCACTCAAGACCCGCCACCAACCACCGATCACTGAATGCATAATCTCCGCAGATCTATGCACCTTATTCCTGTCAGCGTCGAATCCATCCGCATTGGCCAGCCCCTGCCTTTTCCGCTCATGGACAAGTTCGGCGTCTTGCTGGCCAAGAAGGCCTTTGTCATCGAATCCAAACAGGACCTGGAAGATATCGCCCAACGCGGCGGCGGGCTGTATATTGATGTGGCCGATTCAGAAGCCCACCATCGGGCCTATGTGGAACGCCTGCATGGACTGGTGCGCGACAACAAGTCCTTGGGCGAAATTGCCGATGCCAAAGTCACCCTTAGCGATGTGGGCGACCGCAATGCCCAGGGCAATGAGCGTCCCGATTGGCTCGACTTGCAAGCCCAGGGCAATACCCTGGTGCACGACAGCAACCCGGCTTTGTTCATGGAGCGGCTGGAGCGGCTGCACGGCCAGCTGGCCCGCCATTTGCGGCGCAATCCAGACGGCACCCTGTTTGCCCTGATTTATCTGTCTGCCACCGATACGCACATGTACAGCGCCACCCATGCCATGCTGGTCAGCGTGATGTGTGGTTTGGCAGCGCACGAGGTCCTGGCCTGGCCCCCAGAGATGGAGGCCCTGGTCTGCAAGGCGGCATTGACCATGAATTTGGGCATGACAGAAGTGCAAGACCGTCTGGCCAGCCAGCTGGATGCGCCTTCGGCCGCCCAGCGCCAGGTGATTGATGAACATGCGGCGAAATCGGAACGCATGTTGATGGCATTGGGTGTTAAAGACCCGCTCTGGCTGCATGCCGTGCGCGACCACCACACCCGGCTTCCCGGTGCTTTGCGCACCAAAACACCCCACCAGCAGATCGCGCGCCTGATCCAGCGGGCCGACATGTTTGCAGCCCAACTGGCCCCCCGTGCTTCGCGCGTGCCTGTCGCGCCAGCGGCGGCCATGCAGGCCTGTTACTTTGATGAAAACCGCCAGGTGGACGATACGGGCGCAGCACTGATCAAAGCCGTTGGCATTTACCAGCCAGGCACCTTTGTTCGCTTGGCCACGGACGAAGTGGCGGTGGTGATCAAGCGCGGCGTGAACACGTCCACGCCCCGTGTGGCAGTCTTGATCAACCGCAGCGGCATGCCCACAGTGGAGCCCACCCTACGCGAAACCAGTCTGCGCGACCACCGCGTCATCGCCAGCGTGGCGCATCGGGATGTCAAGGTCCGCATCAATCTGGAACGGTTGCTCCCACTGACCGCAGCCCCCGTCTCGGACCGCCCCTGGTAATTCCATTTCCATATCAATGCGATATGTCGTTGCCCCTCCTGGTCGTGCTAAAGCACTGCCTGCGTCGGGGCGCCTCATCTCTCATTGAT
>Ga0156180_1092_pt1 | contig 108242 bp, 94 predicted proteins | sample RifCSPlowO2_12_FD_107833 | JGI IMG/M metagenome (GOLD analysis project Ga0156180, IMG submission 107833) | Burkholderiales bacterium RIFCSPLOWO2_12_FULL_61_40
CTGGAAACCCTGGTGGGCATGTTCGGTATTGGAAATTTGCCCACGGGGGATAAAGATCCGTTCGCCCTGCGCCGCCACGCCCTGGGCGTGATTCGCATGTTGGTGGAAAAAGACCTTCCGCTGGATGTGGAGGCCTTGTTAGAAGCAGTATTTGCAAAATTTGAAGAAGCAGAGCGTACTGCGCGCGCGGGGCTTCTGGATGTTGCGCGTACGCTGGTTGCCAAGCCAGACATCGGTGGAGCAGTTGCGGTTTCCAGGACACGTATTGAGATTGATCCAGCTACACCAACTAATATTTCGAATTTCATCTACGACCGCCTGGCCGGTTCCCTGCGCGAGCAGGGCTACAGCGCGCAAGAGGTGGACGCGGTGCTGGCCTTGCGTCCGCAGCGCCTGGGCGATGTGCCCAAACGCCTGGCCGCCGTGCGTGCCTTTGCGGCCTTGCCGGAAAGTGCGGCCTTGGCCGCTGCCAACAAGCGCATCGGCAACATCCTGAAGAAAACCGACGAGGTGGACGCCCATGTCAGTCCGGTGCTGTTGCAGGAATCGGCTGAAAAAGCCTTGTATGCCGCTATGCAAACCGTCTTGCCCCAGGCGCACACGCAGTGGGAGGCGGGCGACTACACCGCTTCCTTGCAATCCCTGGCCGCCTTGCGCTTGCCCGTGGATGCCTTCTTTGAGGACGTCATGGTCAATGCTGAGGAACTGGATCTGCGCCTGAACCGTCTGGGCCTGCTCAAATGCCTGCATGTCGCCATGAACCGCGTGGCCGATCTGTCCAAGCTGGCTTCCTAAACCGGCCCCACCTCCTGCGAAATTTGTGAACCTTTCCATGAAACTCTGCATTCTTGACCGCGACGGCACCATCAACGAAGACAGTGTGGAGTACGTCAAATCGCCGCACGAATGGCAGCCGCTGCCCGGTGCTCTGGAGGCCATTGCCCGCTTGAACCATGCCGGTTGGCATGTGGTGGTGGCCAGCAACCAATCGGGTTTGGGTCGGGGCCTGTTTGACGTGGCGGCGCTCAACGCCATGCACGCCAAGCTGCATTCCATGCTGGCGGCGGTGGGCGGGCGGGTGGACGCCATTTTTTACTGTCCCCACGCGCCCGACGAGAAATGCCGCTGCCGCAAGCCGGAGCCCGGTTTGTTCGAACAGATCGGCGAGCGCTATGGGGTGGATCTCAAAGGGGTGCCGACCGTGGGCGACACCGCACGCGATGTGCTGGCCGGGGTGGCGGTGGGCTGTGAGCCGCACCTGGTGCTCACCGGCAAGGGCGCGGCCCTGCGGGGGCGCTCCCTACCGGAAATTTTTCCCAAAGAAACGCGGGTGCATGACGATCTGGCCGCATTTGCCGATTTTCTGATCACACGCGAGGCAGCAGCGGCATGATGCCCGTGATCCGTTCTCTGCTGCACATGGCCTGGATGTTTGTCACGGTCATTCCCTGGGGTCTCACCCTGGTGGTGATTTCCGTGGGTGTGCGCCGCACGCCGCTGTGGTGGTTTGCCGTGGGCTGGTTTCGGCTGGTGATATGGGGCGCCCGCGTGATTCTGGGCATCCAGGTGCGGGTCAGTGGCATGGAGCATTTGCCCGTGGGGGCCAACAGCCCGGCGGTTTTGCTGTCCAAACACCAGTCCACGCTGGAAACCCTGCTCTTGCCCACCCTGATGCCGCATCCACTGGCCTATGTGTTCAAGCGCGAGCTGTTGCGCATTCCCTTTTTTGGCTGGTCGATGGCGCGGCTGGACATGATCCACATCAACCGGGAGTCGCGGACCCTGGCCATGAAACACGTCATTGCACGCGGCAAGGTCTTGCTGGCGCGGGGCACCTGGGTCATCATGTTTCCCGAAGGCACCCGCATGGCGCGGGGTGAAAGGGGTACCTACCAGACGGCGGGTACCCGGCTGGCGGTGGAGGCGGGTGCGCCCGTGATTCCGATCGCCGTGACCTCCGGCAAATGCTGGCCCCGCATGAGTTACATCAAATTCCCCGGGATAGTGGATGTGTCGATTGGCAAACCCATTCCCAGCGTGGGCCGCGAGCCCAAAGAGCTGATGCGCGAGGTGGAGGCCTGGATCGAGGCGGAAATGCGCCGCCTGGACCCCGACGCCTATCCGCATCCCTAATCCGGGCTCCAACCCAAGCGGGCCGCACACTGCACCGCAGTCGCCGATATGCATCCTTTGTTGAAGTACACCTTGGACCTGTTCGACGCCCTGCCCACGCCGGTGGACAAGGCGCCATCACCGGTACGTGCCCGCAAACCTCAAACGGGCAAGGATGATGGATCTTTTGTGCCTCTAGCCCCCGTAGAATATGCGCAGACAGCTATTAAAAATATAGCAAAAGCAGAGCCGGACAGGGTTGCGCTCCCGGTCCAATCCCTCGGTCAGGCCATCGCACCAGCCAGCTTTGTGCACCCGCGTGCCAACCGTGAAGTACGGCTGGACAACGCGGTGGTCGCCTATGCGTTCGAGCGCGCCAAACGCCGCACCATTGGTTTCGTGGTAGGCCCTGACGGTCTGGTGGTGCGTGCCCCCAAATGGACGCCGGTTTTCGAGGTAGAAGCGGCGTTGCAGGAGAAAGCGTTGTGGATTCTTCGCAAACTCGGCGAGACGCGTGAGCGCCAAAACCGCCGGGACGAAGCGCAGATCGTGTGGCGGGACGGCGCGGAACTGCCGTTTTTGGGCGAGAGCGTGATGGTGCTGCTGGACCCGACCCATGCCTTCAAAGCCGCCGGGGCTCAACTGGACCTGGCGCCCACCAATGCACTGGGCTTGCCCATGGGGCTGCACACCTTGCGGGTGGGGCTGTCCAAAACAGCCAGCCCCGAACAGATTCGTGACGCGGTGCAGGCCTGGCTGATGCGCCAGGCGCAACAGAATTTCAAACAACGGCTCGACCATTTTGCGCCGCTGCTGCAGGTGCAATGGCGCCGTTTGGGCCTGAGCAATGCGGGCACCCGTTGGGGCAGTGCCCGCAGCGATGGCTCCATTCGCCTGAACTGGCGCCTGATCCATTTCCGCCAGCCGGTCATCGACTACGTGGTGGCGCACGAGCTGAGCCACCTGCGGGTGATGGACCACAGCCCCCGGTTTTGGGACACCGTGCGCTCGGTGGTGCCCGACTACGCGTCCCTGCGCGGACAACTCAAGGACGACGCGGTGCCGCGCTGGAAGTAGCGCTTATGAGCGCTTATAACGCGACCGAGGCAGGAGCTTATTGAGGTGCGGTGGTACCGGTAGTCCCCGTGGTGGTGGGTGTGCTGACTATTGCGACCGCCGCCGCTGCGACAACGCCTGCGGTTATGCCTACAGCTCCCACACCACCTGCTGCGGCTGCACTCGCACCCGCAGCTCCGGCGCCACTGGCCGCGCCGGCAGCACTTCCAGAGGCTCCTGCCGTACCCCCGGTGGCCCCGGCGCCGCTACCTGCCCCCGTAGCACCCGCTGCCGCAGCCATGGACAAGGAGCCGAGTGATGAAAAGGTCGCACCGACCGAGGCAGGAAGAGCCGATGCCGCAATGGTTGCTGGCAGTACCGACGCTCCCGCCACCACGCCGGTGGTTCCTGCTGCGAAGCCTACGGTGCCCGCGGCATTGGTGGCCGCGACGCCGCCCTGAATGACCTGTACATAGGACTGATTGGCCAGCGCCACCATGAAATCGGTGCCGCGGATGCCGATGGTGGCGGTAGGTGTTTTCAGCGCGAACTTGCTGTGGTCTTTTTGACCAATGAGGCCCGTCACCAAGCGCAAGGCGCCCCGGAACAGCGACAGCGCGACACTGTTTTGCTCGGGTTTGGCGGTGTTGTAGCGGAACTGGTCAATTTTGAAGCTGCTGTTGGGGCTGATGACCACCAGTTGTCCATCGTCAAAACGCAGCATGGCCTGCCCGTTGGCCCCGGTATGCACCGTGGCGCCCGCTTCCAGGCGCTGGCTGCTGGTGGCGACCGAAGCCGCTTGCCCCGTTGCCTCGGCGCGCACATCACCATTCAGTGACTGGATGGTCGCTGCAGCATATGCATGGATGGCTGCGAAAAGAAAAGCACAACTGACCAGGACGGACTTCAACTGCATAAAACCCCCTAGATTTGGATGATGAACGTTGGCACCAAACTACTATATAGCGCTCCCAATGGCACGGGCGAAATCTTTTGCAGGTGCCTTGTCAGAAGTCAACACTCCGCAGCCCCGCCGTTTGGCCACTCCCCATGGGGGACTTAAAACGTTTCCCAGTCATCATCTCCAGCGGCTGGCGTAGTTTTGGCGGGGCTCGGTGGCGCAGGTGCGGCTTTGGCTGGAGTCAGCGCTGCAAGTTTGGGGGCGTGGGTGATGCCCTGGTTCTGTGTTGATTTTGCCGCCATCCGGGCAATGGGACCGGGGCTGGGCACCTGGCGGCGGGATGGCACCGTGAGCGGTGATGTTGCCGGTGCATTGCCGTGCAGTTTGAAGATGGCCACGTTTTGTACCAGTTCCTGGGCCTGCGATTTGAGGCTGCTGGCCGCTGCGGCCATCTCCTCGACCAATGCCGCATTCTGCTGGGTGACCTGGTCCATCTGGGATACGGCTTCGCCCACCTGGGTGACGCCCAAAGCCTGTTCATTGCTGGCGGCGCTGATTTCACCCATGATGTCGGTGACCCGGCGAATGGAGCCCACCACATCGCTCATGGTCGCGCCCGCCCGATCGACCAGGGCGGAGCCGTGCTCCACCCGCTCCACACTGGCGTTGATCAGGGTTTTGATTTCCTTGGCGGCATCGGCCGAGCGCCCGGCCAGCGAGCGGACCTCGCTGGCCACCACGGCAAAGCCCCGGCCTTGCTCGCCTGCGCGAGCGGCTTCGACGGCCGCATTCAGCGCCAAAATATTGGTCTGAAATGCAATGCCATCAATGACCTGAATGATGTCGGCGATCTTGCGGGAGGAGTCATTGATCTCCCGCATGGTTTCCACCACCTGGCCAACCACGGTACCGCCTTGGACGGCCACGCTGGAGGCCTTGACCGCCAACTGGTTGGCTTGGCGGGCGCTGTCGGCGTTTTGCTTGACGGTGGCGCTGAGTTCTTCCATGCTGGAGGCCGTTTCTTCCAGTGCGCTGGCTTGCGCCTCGGTGCGGGCCGACAGGTCGTGGTTGCCCGAGGCGATTTCAGTGCTGGCCGTGGCCACGCTTTCCGAGCCTTGGCGTACCGATGTCACGACCTTGGAAAAATGGGTTTGCATGGACGCCATGGCGCGCAAAAGACCCGCCACTTCGTCGCCCCCTTTGGCTTGGATGGACACCGTCAGATCACCCTGCGCCATGGCGTCCACCACCCGCACCGCTTTGCCGATGCCCCGCGCGATGGTGCTGGAAATGGAAAATGCCATCCAGCCGACGACGAGCAGCACCGCCAGCACCTGCACCCCCAGGCGCATGGCATTGGCAATGAATTCCTCCCGAAGATCGTCAATGTACAAACCGGAGGCCACGACCCAGCCCCAGGGCTCAAAGCCCTTGACATACGAAATTTTGGCGACCGGCGCGTCCTTGCCCGGCTTGGGCCACAGGTACGACAAAAATCCAGAACCCGACTGGCGCACCTTTTTTGCCGCTTCAAGCATCACCAGGAACCCATTGGGGTCGCGAACGGAATCACCGCCTTGGCCTACCAATTCGGGTTTGATCGGGTGCAGGAGCACGGTGCCCTGCATGTCGTTGATCCAGAAATACTCTTGCGTGTCGTAGCGCATTTGGCCGATGGCGGCCTTGGCCATGTCCTGCGCCTGTTCGCGTGGCACTTTGCCGGAGGTTTCCAGCTGGTAGGCCCAGGTCAACACGCCAGTTGCAGTTTCCACCGCATGTTGTGCCAGGCTTTCGCGGGCTTGCAAGCTCTGCTGGTATTGCCCAAATGCTAAAAAGACGGTGACCACCAGCAAGCCCAAAATACTGATCCCCGTCAGCAGCCCCAGTTTGGCCTTGATGGTGAGTTGATTCAAAAGGTGTTTCATTCCGGCTTTCCCTGCGCGTTATTGCTGCGAAACAGTGTAGGACTTCTGCAATATTTGAACTTAACCGAGATTAAGAATTGGATCGGATGGTTGTTTTATCCCTGGCGCTGGAAACGGATGACCTGGTCGCTTCCCAGCGTGCGAACCAGTTGCCCGTCGAACCACAGCTTGTGCAGGTGTGCAATGGACTCCCCCATGGCAAAGGTGGTTTGGTGCATGTCCAAAGGGCGTTTGAACAGCACGGGCAAGATGTCAGCAGCGCTGCAGGCGTGGGCCGTGCAGGCGTCCAGAACTTCGGCCAAACGGTCGCGGTGGTGGCTGTGCAGTTGCGCAATCCGCCGGTGCAGGCCGGTGAACGGTTTGCCGTGGGACGGCAGCACCAGCGTGTCCGCTGGCAGCGGCTTGAACTTGTCGATGGAGTCCAGAAACTGGGCCAGCGCATTGGACTCGGGCTCCTGCTCGTAGACGCTCACGTTGGTGGAGATGCGCGGCAGCATCATGTCGCCGCCAATCAGCACACCCAGCGTTTCGCAATACAGGGAAATATGTTCTGGCGCATGGCCATAGCCGCTGATGCAGCGCCAGGCATGTTTGCCAATCTGCAGCACATCACCATCCATCATGCGGCGGTACTGTGCCGGGACCGATGGCACCAGGGATGGGAAGTAGTTGGTGCGTGAGCGGATCTGTGCCATAACCTCCGGGTTGTTGAGCCCGTGGGAGGCAAAAAACACGGCAGCCGGCTCGCCGCCAAACGCTGTGGGGCCCATGCAGCCAAAGCGGGCCACCTGGTAGTCGGTGGCGCTGATCCACAAAGGCGCGTTCCAGCGCTGGCACAACCAGTCGGCCAGGCCGATGTGGTCGGGGTGCATGTGGGTGACGATGACGCGCAGCACCGGCAGGCCTTCCAGTTCGTGGGCAAAAACCTCTTCCCACTGCGCTTTGGCCAACTCGTTGTGAATGCAGCAGTCCACGATGCACCAGCCCTGCACCGGGCCGGATGGGCCGTCCATTGCGTCGCGCAGCAGCCATAGGTTGATGTGGTTCAGCGCAAAGGGCAGCGCCATGCGTACCCACTTGACGCCCGGGGCCACTTCCAGGCAGCGGCCCTGGGGGGGCAGGGCGTCGCCCAGGGGGTAATGGAGTTGTTGTTCCAATTCGTTCATGGTGGATTCTCTTTTTACGACATAATTGACGTTTACGTAAACGTCAACTGATTCGGCACATTGTAGGGGGCAGCTACCGCAAGGACTGTCGCCCTGGTACCAAACACTTATGAGCATCACCTACAGCATTGGCGATCTGGCGCGCGAGTTCGACCTTACCACCCGCGCCATTCGGTTTTACGAAGACCTGGGGCTGTTGCAGCCCGAACGCAGCGGGCCGGGTGGCCGCAGCCGCGTGTACAGCGGACGGGATCGTACCCGGCTCAAGCTGACCTTGCGCGCCAAGCGCTTGGGATTGAGCCTGACCGAGGCCAAGGACATCATCGAGATGTACGACAGCCCGCGCGACACCGGCGCGCAGCTCACCAAATTCCTGGACGTGCTGGCCGCCCACCGCAAGCAGGTGGAGGAGCAGATGGCCGAATTGCAGGCCAATCTGGACGAGATCAAGGAACACCAGCGCGAAGCCCGGGCCTTGCTCGCCAAAAGTGACAAAAAACCCGCCAAAACCGCAGGAGCCGCCACCCATGCAGACTGATCCTTTGTGGATGCGCGTCCAGGACAGCCTGGACCGCCAGGGCATGATGCGCCACCTGGGGGCCCGCCTGCTGCGGGTGGAGCTGGGCCTGGTGGAGCTGTCCTTGCCGTATTCGGACAAAGTATCGCAACAGCAGGACGGCTTCCATGGCGGTGCCATGGGGGCATTGGCCGATATTGCCGGTGGTTATGCCGGGCTCACCACTGCCGCTGAAGGCATGGAAGTGACCACCGCCGAATACAAGATCAATTTTCTGGCGGCCTTTCAGGCGGGGGAGTTGCGCGCCACGGGGCGTGTGGTCAAGGCCGGGCGCCGCCTGATCGTGACCAGTGCCGAAGTGGTGCATGTGGCGCCCGACGGCACGCAAAGCGCCTGTGCGGTGATGCAGCAAACCCTGGTGCCAGTACCCAAGACCTATTGAAACCCACTCTTGAACCAACCCAACGGAGACAAAAAATGAACCTGCCCGGCCTGAATTTCCAACTCGGTGAAGACATTGACGCCCTGCGCGACGCGGTGCGCGAATTCGCGCAAGCAGAAATCGCCCCCCGCGCCGCCGAGATCGACCGCAACGACCAGTTCCCCATGGACCTGTGGCGCAAGATGGGCGACCTGGGCGTGTTGGGCATCACCGTGGGTGAGGAGTACGGTGGCGCCAACATGGGCTACCTGGCGCACATGATCGCCATGGAAGAGATCTCGCGCGCCAGCGCATCCGTCGGCCTGTCCTACGGTGCGCACAGCAACCTGTGCGTGAACCAGATCAAGCGCAACGGCACTGAAGCCCAGCGCGCCAAGTACCTGCCCAAGCTGATTTCCGGCGAGCATGTGGGTGCGCTGGCGATGAGCGAACCCGGTGCGGGCAGTGATGTGCTGAGTATGAAACTCAAGGCCGAGGACAAGGGCGGCTACTACCTGCTCAACGGCAACAAGATGTGGATCACCAACGGCCCTGACGCCGACACCTTGGTGGTCTACGCCAAAAGCGAGCCCGAGTTGGGTGCTCGCGGCGTCACCGCCTTTTTGATTGAGAAGGGCATGCCCGGCTTCAGCATCGCGCAAAAATTAGACAAGCTGGGCATGCGCGGCAGCCACACCGGCGAACTGGTGTTCAACAACGTGGAAGTGCCCCTGGCCAATGTGCTGGGCAATGTGAATGGCGGCGCCAAGGTGCTGATGAGCGGGCTGGACTACGAGCGCGCGGTGCTTACCGGCGGCCCCCTGGGCATCATGCAGTCGGTGATGGACAACGTGATTCCCTACATCCACGACCGCAAGCAGTTTGGCCAGAGCATTGGTGAATTCCAGCTGATCCAGGGCAAAGTGGCCGACATGTACACCGTGCTGCAGGCCGGGCGCTCGTTTGCCTATACCGTGGCCAAAAATCTGGACCTGCTGGGGCTGGAGCATGTGCGCCAGGTGCGCAAGGATTGCGCCTCGGTGATTCTGTGGACAGCCGAAAAAGCCACCTGGATGGCGGGCGAGGGCGTGCAGATTTTCGGTGGCAACGGCTACATCAACGAATACCCCCTGGGCCGTCTGTGGCGCGATGCCAAGTTGTACGAGATCGGCGCCGGTACCAGCGAAATCCGCCGTATGCTTATCGGTCGAGAATTGTTCGCTGAAACCATGGCATGACGTCTGTTGTAACCCGCATTTTTTCCTCCTTTTTACACGGCCTCCTGCGCGGTCTGCTCCGCGCCTGGTTGCTGGTGGTCCCGCTGGTGGTGGCGCTGACCCTGATCCGTTTGGGTCAGTTGGCCTATTTCTGGCCTGCGGCGTACCAGGTTCCGCCCCATGACATCGCCACGGTGGTGTTTCAGGGCCTGCGTTTTGATTTGAAAGTCAGCGCCATCGCCGGGGTCCTGCTCTTGCTGGTGCTGCCCTGGGTCTCGGGCAAGGCCAATGGCCGCATTGCTGCGGGCCTGGCCTTTGTCTATGTGATGCTGTCGCTGGTCAATCTGCATTACTTCGGGTTTTACAAAACACCCATCGATTCGCTGGTGTTCGGGCTGGTGGAAGACGACACCGCCGCCGTGCTGGAAACCATCTGGCGCGACTTTCCGGTGGTCTGGACGCTGCTGCTGGCCTTCGGCCTGAGCGCGGCCACGGTGGTCTTGCACCGCAGGTTGCTGGTTCGCCTGAACCCCGACACCGTGTTGCAGACCCGCCATTGGGCGATCAAGGCCGTGGTGGCGGTGGTGGTGTTTTTTGCACTGCTTTTCGCGGGCAAAGGCACGCTGCGCGAGATGGCGCTGCAGCGCCAGCATCTGACGGTGACCACCTCCCAGTTCCTCAACGACATGGTGCCCAACGGCGTCATCGCACTCAAATACGCCTGGGACAGCCGGGGCCTGTCGCAAAACCTGCAAAACCCGGTGGCCGGGCTCAAATCCATGGGTTTTGACAACGCGCTGGCCGCCGCCGAAGTCCTGGGCCTGCCCCACGGCAGCGAGGCCGAGGTCAAAGCCGCGCTGACAGCGCACGACCCGCTGCCCGCAGGGGCGACCAAGAAGAACCTGGTGTTTTTCCTGATGGAGTCCTTCAGCGCCGAACCCATGCGCTACCAGAGCCCGAAGTTCGATGTGCTGGGCCGCCTGGCGCCCACCCTGGAGCATGCCTGCCACTTCAGCAACTTCGACTCGGCCCAGCCCGGCACCCACCCGTCGCTGGAGGCCATTCTTTTCTCGTCGCCCATTACGCCGCTGACCCTGGGCGATGTCGGCCGCAAGCCCATTCCCTGGGCCATCCCCAAGGTGGTGCGCGATGCCGGATACCAAACCCTGTTTATCACCTCGGCCCGCTCCGGCTGGCGCGACCTGAACCGGGTGCTCAAGGTGCAGGGCTTTGACGAGGTGGTGGACGCCAACACCCTGAAAGAGGCCTACCCCGAGGCCACCTTGGGCATCTGGGGCGTGTGGGACAGCTATGTCTTCCAATACCTCAGCAAGCGCCTGGCCGCGCAGCCCGTGGACAAACCGATCTTTGTGTTTGTGCTCACCTCCACCAACCACCCGCCGTACGACCTGCCCGCCGACTACCAGCGCGTGCCGCGCGACATGGCCTTGTGGGGTGGTGAGACCGGCTCCGACACCTTTCGACTCAACCTGGACTCCTACCATTACGCCGCCGACCTGCTGGGCGGTTTTGTGCAGGAGCTGCAAAAAAGCCCGCTCAAAGCCAGCACCCTGGTGGCCGCCACGGGCGACCACAATGTGCGTTCCTTCGGTATTTACGCCGAAGCAAAGCGCCGCTACCTGATGCGCCAGGTGCCCTTTTTGATCTGGGGCGAGGGCCTGGCCTGCGGCCCGCAACAGGCCAGCCCGGCCAGCCACCGCGATATGTTCAACACCCTGCTGCCGCTGGCGGGCATCACCGGCCCCTATGTCAATTCGGGGCGCAACCTGCTGCGGGCGGTGGGCGACAAGCCCAGCCCCACCGAGGCACCCCGCGCCATGTTTTTCACCGGAGAAGCCCGCAATGCCCAGGGCATGTGGCAGCTGGGCAACCCGGCCTCCTTTGTCTGCAGTTCGGCGCAGCCCGCAACGCCGGACTGCCGTTTCAACGCACAGGATGACCAGCAGGAGCGCGCGCGCTACGGCCTGCTGGACTGGAACGTGCGCAACTCGCTCAAAAATAAGGTAACACCATGACTGAACTGAACGACCTCTTCGCCAGCAACCGCCAATGGGCCGCCGAGATGGAAGCGCGCCGCCCCGGCTTCTTCACCGGCTTGGCGAACCAGCAAAAGCCCAAGTACATGTGGATCGGCTGCTCCGACAGCCGCGTGCCCGCCAATGAAATCATCGGCCTGGCGCCCGGCGAAATTTTTGTCCACCGCAACATCGCCAACGTGGTGGTGCATTCCGATTTGAACGCCCTGTCCACCATCCAGTTTGCGGTGGAGCGGCTCAAAGTCCAGCATGTGATGGTGGTGGGGCACTACGGCTGCTCGGGGGTGCAGGCGGCGCTGGAAGGCGCGCGCATCGGCCTGGCGGACAACTGGCTGCGCCACATCCAGGACGTGCGCGACCGCCACCGCCACCTGCTGGAGCTGCTGCCTGAACACGGGCGGGCCAACGCGCTGTGCGAACTCAACGTGATCGAGCAGGTGGTCAATGTAGCCCAAAGCACGGTGCTGCAAGACGCCTGGGGCCGGGGCCAGGACGTGACCTTGCATGGCTGGGTCTACGGCCTGCACGATGGCCTGGTGCAGGACCTGCACATGAACGTCAAAGGCAACGCCCAGCTGGACACCTTGTACGGAGAAGCCATCTCCGGCGTGCGCCTGGTGCCCCGCCATAAATAGAAATTTAAGTAAAAATAGCCTCCAGCCCCCGTAAACACTGCGCAACCAGCTACCAAAAACATAGCAAATGGCCGTTTCAATGTTCCCCACCCGCCTGGACTCATCTATCGCCTACGACATCGCCAAGGCGATGATGGACGGCTTCAACCGCCATTACCGCCTGTTTCGCACCGAGTCGGCCCGCGCCAAGCACCGCTTCGAGACGGCCGACTGGCACGGCCAGCAGCGCGCCCAGCGCGAGCGCATCGAGTTTTACGACCTGCGGGTCAAGGAATGCTCCATGCGGCTGGAGCGCGAATTCAAGGCCGGTGAGCAGTCCATGGACATCTGGCAGCAGATCAAGCTGCACTACATCGGCCTGCTGGTCAACCACCACCAGCCCGAGCTGGCCGAAACCTTCTTCAACTCGGTCACCACCAAGATCCTGCACCGCAGCTACTTTCAGAACGACTTCATCTTTGTGCGCCCGGCCGTCAGCACCGAGTACATCGAAAACGACGAATCCGAAAAGCGTCCCACCTACCACTGCTACTACCCCACGCGCGACACCATGCAGCCGGTGCTGGTGCGCATGGTGCAAGACTTTGATTTGCGCCTGGCCTTTGCCAACCTGGAGCGCGACGCCGCCCTGGTCGCCACCGCCATGGTCGAACGCCTGGGCGACGCCACGCTGCGCGCCAACTTCCAGATCCAGGTGCTCACCGGCCTGTTTTTCCGCAACAAGGGCTGCTACATCGTCGGCAAGCTCATCAACGGCTTCAACGAGTTCCCGTTTGCGCTGCCGGTGTTGCACACCAAGGCGGGCACGCTGGCGATCGACGCAGCGCTGTTTGGCGACGACGACCTGCTGATGCTGTTCAGCTTTGCCCGGGCCTACTTCATGGTGGACATGGAGATCCCCAGCGCCTATGTGCAGTACCTGCGCAGCATGATGCCGCGCAAGCCGCGCAACGAAATCTACAACGCCCTGGGCCTGGCCAAGCAGGGCAAGACCCTGTTTTACCGCGACTTTTTGCACCACCTGCGCCACAGCACCGACAAGTTCCGCATCGCCCCCGGTATCAAGGGCATGGTCATGCTGGTGTTCGATTTGCCCTCGTTTCCCTATGTGTTCAAGGTCATCAAGGACTACTACCCGCCGCAAAAAGACACCACCCGCGAGCAGATCAAGGGCAAGTATTTGCTGGTCAAGCAGCACGACCGGGTCGGGCGCATGGCCGACACCCTGGAGTACAGCGAGGTGGGCTTTCCGCGCGACCGCTTTGACGACGAGCTGATTGCCGAGATCGAGAAATTCGCCCCCAGCCAGCTGGAGATCAGCGACCGCGATGGCGACGGCCAGGTGGAGGTCATCATCAAACACGTCTACATCGAGCGGCGCATGATCCCGCTCAACATCTACCTGCAAGAGGCCTTTGACGCCGGTGGCGCCAATGCCAAGGACCTGTCACCGGCAGCGGTGCGGGCGCGGGTGCAGATCGAGCGCGGCGTGGTGGAATACGGCAACGCCATCAAGGACCTGGTGGCCGCCAACATCTTCCCTGGCGACATGCTGTGGAAGAACTTCGGCATCACCCGCAACGGCAAGGTCGTGTTCTACGACTACGACGAGATCGAATACATCACCGACTGCAACTTCCGCAAGGTGCCAGTCCCGCGTAACGAAGAAGACGAAATGTCGGGCGAGATCTGGTACACCGTGGGCCCCAAAGACGTGTTCCCCGAAACCTTTGGCCCCTTCCTGCTGGGCAACCCGGCCGTGCGGGAGGTGTTCATGAAACACCACGCCGACCTGCTGGACGCCGCCTTCTGGCAGGCCCACAAGGACCGCATCCTGGCGGGCCATGTGCATGACGTGTTTCCGTACGACCGGGACAAGCGGTTCATCAACGCCCAATCCAGTTAATTCCCTTTTAATTCAACTTTTTCAGGAGTAGAACCCATGACTGAATCCATCGTTATCGTCAGCGCCGCCCGCACCCCCATGGGTGGTTTTCAAGGGGACTTCGCATCCCTGGCCGCCCACGACCTGGGTGGCGCCGCCATCAAGGCCGCCGTCGAGCGCGCTGCGGCAGGCTCCAAATTCACCCCCGAACTGGTCAATGAAGTGATTTTCGGCAACTGCCTGATGGCGGGCCAGGGCCAGGCGCCCGCCCGCCAGGCTGGCTTCAAAGGTGGCTTGCCCAAGAGCGCCGGTGCGGTGACCTTGTCCAAAATGTGCGGCTCCGGCATGCGCGCGGCCATGTTCGCGCACGACATGTTGTTGGCTGGCAGTGCCGATGTGCTGGTGGCTGGTGGCATGGAAAGCATGACCAACGCGCCGCATTTGTTGCCCAAGGGCCGCAGCGGCATCCGCATCGGCCACGACCGCGTGATGGACCACATGATGCTCGACGGCCTGGAAGACGCCTACGAGGCCGGCCGCTCCATGGGCACCTTTGGCGAAGACTGCGCTGCCAAGTACAGCTTCACCCGCGAACAACAAGACAATTTCGCCACCGCCAGCGTGCAGCGGGCGCAGGCAGCTATTAAATCAGGAGCATTCGAGCTTGAGATCACGCCCGTGGCGGTGAAGACCCGCGCCGGTGAAGTGCTGGTGTCCATCGACGAAGGCCCCGGCAAAATCAAGCTGGACAAGATCCCCACCTTGAAGCCCGCGTTCAAGAAGGACGGCACCATCACCGCCGCTTCCAGCAGCTCCATCAACGACGGCGCCGCCGCCATGGTGATGATGCGCGGTTCCACCGCCGCCGAGCTGGGTTGCAAGCCCCTGGCCCGCATCGTGGCCCATGCGGTGCACGCGCAGGAACCCAACTGGTTTGCCACGGCGCCCGTGGGTGCAGTGCAAAAGGTGCTGGCCAAGGCGGGTTGGACCGCTGCCGACGTGGACCTGTGGGAAGTGAACGAAGCCTTCGCCGTGGTGCCCATGGCGCTGATGCACGACCTGGACATCCCGCACGACAAGGTCAACGTCAACGGCGGCGCTTGCGCGCTGGGTCACCCGATTGGCGCGTCCGGTGCGCGCATCATGGTCACGCTGATCCATGCCTTGAAGGCACGGGGGCTGACCAAGGGTGTTGCCACATTGTGTATTGGCGGGGGGGAGGCGACGGCGGTGGCGCTGGAGTTGCTATAAGTTTTGTAGCTGCTTGCGCTTATTCCATAAGGGCTAGGGCGTTATTTCCTGTCGAGCTTGGGTATTCCGGGGGGCTCATGCTGCCAAACGCGCAGAAATCGCCCCCCGGAACACCCAAGCTCGCCGAGACGATGCTGGGTGTGACTGGGTGTGATTGAACGGAGATATGTATGTTGTTGACCTTGGACCAGGAAATGATCCGCGACGCGGTGCGCGCTTTTGCCCAGGAGCAGTTGTGGCCGCACGCCGCGCGCTGGGACAAGGAGCACCACTTTCCCAAAGACGCGCACCAGGGGCTGGCCGCGCTGGGGGCCTACGGCATTTGTGTGCCCGAGGAGTTTGGCGGGGCCCACCTCGACTACGTGACGCTGGCACTGGTGCTGGAGGAGATTGCGGCGGGTGACGGCGGTACCAGCACGGCAATTTCCGTGACCAACTGCCCGGTCAACGCCATCCTCATGAAGTACGGCAATGCCGCGCAAAAGAAACACTGGCTAACCAAATTAGCGCGCGGCGAGATGCTGGGTGCGTTTTGCCTGACCGAGCCGCATGTGGGCTCGGACGCTTCCAGCCTGCGCACCACGGCGGTGAAAGAGGGCGACGAATACGTGATCAATGGCGTCAAGCAGTTCATCACCAGCGGCCAGCATGGCGATGTGGCCATCGTCATCGCGGTCACCGACAAGGGCGCGGGCAAGAAGGGCATGAGTGCTTTTCTGGTGCCCACCAACGCGCCGGGTTATGTGGTGGCGCGGCTGGAAGACAAGCTGGGCCAGCACTCCAGCGACACGGCGCAGATCAATTTTGACAACTGCCGCATTCCGGCCGAGAACCTGATCGGTAAAGAGGGCGAAGGCTACGGCATCGCCCTGGGTGGGCTGGAAGGCGGGCGCATCGGCATTGCTGCGCAAAGCGTGGGCATGGCGCGCAGCGCGTTTGAGGTGGCTGTTGCCTACGCCAAGGAGCGCCAGAGCTTTGGCCAGCCCATCTTCAACCACCAGGCCGTGGGTTTCCGCCTGGCCGAGTGCGCCACGCAGCTGGAAGCGGCGCGCCAGCTCATCTGGCACGCCGCTTCTCTAAGAGACGCCGGGCGTCCTTGCCTCAAGGAAGCCGCCATGGCCAAGCTGTTCGCCAGCGAAATGGCCGAGAAGGTGTGCAGCGCCGCCATCCAGACCCTGGGCGGCTACGGCTACGTGAGCGACTTCCCGGTGGAACGTATCTACCGCGATGTGCGCGTGTGCCAGATTTACGAGGGCACGAGTGACGTGCAGAAAATCATCATTCAGCGTTCGCTGGGTTGATGAGGTCTTGCGGTAGCCGGGCAAGGGGCCAGGTATGCTGCGGCTGAAGACATTGCCGGTACAGGTTTGTGGGGGCCGCTGACACTGGGGTAGATGGTTCCGCTCATGTCCCCCGAACCGGGCTGCGCCCGGTTCTCCTCCTTTACTTCGCTGCACCATCTACCCCAGTGCCATCGGCCGCCAGCCGTGTTGGTATGCCATGCATGAATACCTGTGCATACCAAGCACGCTGGCGGACTGGGGGCGCAGTGGCGCTCAGCGCAGTGAGGTAAAGGAGGAGCCCGCAGGGCGGAGGACACGAACGGAGCTGAGTGCCACTGCGTCCCCAGTCCCGAAGTCCCGAAGTCCCGAAGTCCCGAAGTCCCGAAGTGCCGAAGTGCCGAAGTGCCGGAGTGCCGGAGTGCCGGAGTCGCAACGGGGCTGAAATAACCATGCCAGCCATCCCAAGCTGCGCAGCCAAGAACGGTTAATGATCAAATAGGCCTTTAGCCCCCGTGGAATATGCACAAGCAGCTACTAAATACATAGCAAAAGTGCATGTTGTCCGGCTTCGGCTGGCTGCGCGCGCCCATGGGACAACGCGTGTCCACCTATCCATCCGCCCGTTCAGTGACTCGCCACCCAGTTGTCCACCCGCAAGCCAGGAAATCCGGTGAAATCCGCCTCGTTGTTGGTCACCAGGGTGACGTTGAGTGCCAAGGCATGTGCGGCGATGAGTTTGTCCAAGGCGTCTCGCTTGCGATCCCGCGTCGCGAGGCGTGCTGGGCCATAGGCACGCGCGGCTGACCCGTCAAAAGGGACCACCGGAATTTCTTCCAAAAAGCCGTCCAATGCCAAGCGGTTTTGCGCTGGCGCACTGGAGCAACTGACGCCGTATTCCAACTCGGCCAGGGTAATCGCTGAGATCACAACGTCGCCCACAAAGTACTGGGCAAACCGTTCGGCCACCTCGGGGGGCTGGTTTTTCATCAGGTAAATGCAAATATGGGTGTCGAGCATGAACTTAGGCGTCATAGCGTGTCTCGATCGGCTTGCTCGTTTGCATCGCGCCCACTGGCCATGAAATCCGGTGAAAACTGGGCCAATTTGGAAAATACGTTTCCGATGCGACGTGGCACGGGCCGGATGCGCAGTTCGTCGCCAATGCGTTCGATGGCCAACTCCGTGTCCCACGCGCCGTATGCCAATTCGGCAGGAATGCGAATGGCTTGGGAGTTGCCGTTTTTAAAAATCTTGGTGGTGATCATGGTGCTTTACCCTGAAAAACTGAAGTTTAGGCTTCAATTTTGAAAATGTAAATACATGGATGTACATTGTGCTTGCGATAAAACACTGTGGTAATGTTCCTTCACGAACACAAAAAGGAGCCCCATGCCCATTACCAAAGGATTCCGCGCCCTCGTCGACGAGGCCATGGCGCAGGTCACCACCTATTCCCCCGCGCAAGTGCAGGCCCGCCTGAGCGACCCTGGCGTGCAGATCGTCGATATCCGCGACATCCGTGAACTGGCGGAGGGCACGGTCGTGGGGGCTTTCCACGCGCCGCGCGGCATGCTGGAGTTTTGGGTGGACCCCGCGTCGCCGTACCACAAGGCCCTGTTTGCCGACGAATCCAAAGAGTTCATCCTGTTTTGCGGCGCCGGTTGGCGCAGCGCGCTGGCCGCCAAGACCCTGCAGGACATGGGCATGGCCAACGTGGCCCATATCGACGGTGGGTATGCCGAGTGGGTGAAGCAGGGCGGCGCGACCGAAACGCTGGAGCAGCAAAAGGCCCGCCGCGCCGCCAAGACATGAAAGCGCACAGTCTCTCGGACCCTTGCCCTTGCGGGCGCACCAGTGCCAAAGGCCGCCCCGCAGTCTACGGCCATTGTTGTGGCCAGTGGCTGGAGGCGGACAAACCGGCGCCGGATGCTCTGAGCCTGATGCGCAGCCGCTACAGCGCTTTCCGCCTGGAGCGCGAGGCCTATCTGTTGGCGACTTGGCACTCCAGCCATCGGCCCAGCCACGTGGAGTTTGAACCGGGGGTGAAGTGGCTTGGCTTGGAGGTGCGCGCCTTCGTTGCGCAGGATGCCTCCCATGCGGCAGTGGAGTTCGTCGCCCGGCAAAAGCCCGCGACCGGCCCCGCCGTGCGCCTGCACGAGCGCAGCCGCTTTGTGCTGGAAGACGGGCGCTGGGTCTACGTGGACGGGGACGCGTTGTAAAAACTCAAGGCCGCGTGTCAGGCGCCGGTGTGGTGGGCACCCCTTGGGCGACGGCCGCCGCATGCTGTGCCGCCATCGCCCGCTGGTAGGCCGGGCGGTTTTGCAGACGCTGCCAATAGGCGGCCACCGCAGGGCTGAACTGCGCTTGCAGTTCCAAATGCTGTGCCAGCAACAGGGCGTAGCCCACCGCCACATCGGCGGCGGTAAAGCGGTCGGCACACAAAAAGGTGTGGCCCTGCAAGGCGGCATCCACTGCGCGCAGGCGGGCCAGAAACCAGCGGCTGTAATCTTCGGCAACCTGGGGCTGGCGGCGCTCGGCCGCTTCAAAGTGGGCGTAACGCAGCACCAGGGTTTGCGGGAAGGTGAGCGTGGCGTCGCTCATGTGCAGCCAGTTCAGGTAGGTACCAAAGGCGGGGTCGTTGACTGCCACATCCAGTGCGCCCGCGCCGTGCCGGGCGGCCAGGTACTGGCACATGGCGGCGGACTCGGTCATGCGCGTGTCGCCTTCCACCAGCAGCGGCACGGTGCCCAGCGGGTTTTCCTGCAAAAACGCGCGCGCCAGTGCTCGCGGCGGAAACGGCAGCATCGCCAGTTGGTAGGGCAGCCCCAGCTCTTCGAGCATCCACAGGGGGCGAAACGAGCGGGCGCTGACGCAGTGGTACAGGGTAATCATGGGCCACAGTGTAGGGAATTCCCGGGGCAGGTGTGCGCTACAGTGCTTGCTCCAAAGGCTGTTACAAATTAAGCGGCCCATAACAAAAACACTCTGGGAGACCTCCATGCTCAATGCTCTGTGGGCCGCACTGGTCCTGGTGGCCGCCTGCGTCGGTCTGGCGAATAGTTTTTCCGATGGAGGCGCCACGGTCAATGCCATGGGAGAGGCGTTGTTTACCAGCGCCAAAACGGCGGTGGAGTTGGCTATCGGGCTTATCAGTGCCTTGGTGCTTTGGCTGGGTGTGTTTGAAATTGCGCTGGCCGCAGGCGCCGTAACCTGGTTGGCACGAGTGTTGAGCCCGGTGTTGTGCCGCCTGATGCCCGAAGTGCCACGCAACCACCCGGCGCTGGCCAGCATTGGCATCAATGCGTCCATGAGCATGCTGGGCATAGACAATGGTGCTTTGCCATCCGGCCTCAAAGCCATGGAAGAGCTGGAAACGCTGAACCAGGAGCCGGGCAAGGCCAGCCGCGCCCAGCAAATGTTTCTGGTCTACATGACCACCTCGGTCACCATCTTCCCAGTCTCCATTTTGGGATACCGGCTGCAGGCGGGTGCGGCACACCCGGCCGACGTGTTTGTGCCCCTGCTGCTGGCCAGCTACATCGGCCTGTTTGCGGGGCTGGCCTATATGGCAGTGGTGCAAAAAATCAAGGTGTGGGACCCTGTGCTGCTGGGGGGCGCGGTGTTATTTGTGGGTGTGCTTGGCAGCATGGCTTGGCTGATGGCAACGCTCTCCGGCCCCGTTATTTCGCATGCTGTCACGCTGATGGGCAACGCATCCCTGCTGGGTGCCGTGGTGTTGTTTGTGGGGCTGGCCGCATGGCGTGGGGTACCGGTGTACGACACCTTTTTGCAAGGCGCATCCAAAGGTTTCGCCATGGCGGTGACGTTGATTCCCTACCTGGTGGGCATGCTGATGGCCATTGGCCTGTTGCGCGCAAGCGGTGCCTTCGCCTTGTTGCAGCATGGGCTGGAGTGGGTAGCGGCCCTGCTGGGGCTGGATGCGCGCTGGATTGCAGCCGTGCCCCAAGGCATCTTGAAATCATTCTCGGGCGGCGGTGCCCGCGCCATGATGCTGGACATTTTCAAAGCCCTTGGCCCCGACACCTTTGCGGGCCACCTGAGTGCCATTGTGCAAGGCGCCAGCGACACCACCTTTTTCATTCTGGCAGCCTGCGCCGCCGCCGCAAAACTAAAAAACCTGGGCCATGCCGTCATGGGGGCGGTGGTGGCCGATGTGGCCAGCTTCATCGCTGCGGTGGTGTTGGCGCAGTGGTTTTTTGGGTAGAAGCGTCCTGCGGCGCTGGCGTCAGCCCCTAATCTTCCCTCATGCTCTTGTTCACCAGGCTTGCAATCGGATCAAACAAATACTGCATCATGGTTCGGCTGCCACCGTCGGAATAAACCTCTGCTGGCATACCAGGGACGATTTCAAGCCCGTTGAGCTTCTTCATCTCCGCGGCCGAAACTGTGACCCGCATGAGGTAATACGGCTCTCCCTTGGTGGGTTCTGCCAACACGTCTGCAGAAACGTTGTCAACCACGCCCATCAGTTCTGGCGTGGTTTTGGCGAGGAATGAAGTGAACTTCACATGCGCAGCCATCCCCTTGCGCACCGAGTCCACGTCAAGCGGCCTGACGTGTGCATCAATGACCAGAACATCGCCTTCGGGCACCACGTCCATGATCGGATTGCCTGGGCTCAGCACACCACCAACCGTCGTTGCTTTCAAACCCAGCACCGTTCCGTTAATCGGTGCCTTGATCACCGTGCGGCTGAGTACATTCTGTGACGCGTCCACCTGGCTGCGCAACTCAATCATGGCTTCCTGCGTCTCTGTCAGTTGCTTGGTCAATTCTTGCTGCCATTCACGTTCAACCTGTATCACGGTAAGTTTGGCTTCGCCAATGGCAACCTGGGTTTCCGCAATGCTGGCGACGGTTTTCCCCAATTCGCCTTGCTGTTGTGATAGTTGCTGCAGTCGCTCGCTGACCATTGACGACTCAACCAACTTCTTGGCCATTAGCCCTTCCAGACGACCAAGCTCCTTCTCCAATAAACCAATTTGCCGTTGTGTTGATAGGCGGTAGGCCTCCACGCCACTTAACTTTTGCTCCAGTTGCCCGATCCGCTGCCGGGCGATACCGGCCTTGCCATCGTGCTCCAGCCGCAGCACCCGGAACACGCTTTGCTGAAGGTGCATCATCTCCGCCACCACAGGTTCATCCTTGGCCGCCAGCAACGGCTCACTAAAGGCAAGCTGCGGCGCACCCTCTACCAAACCCTTCAAACGATTCAGCATCGCCAACTTATTGAGGTAGCGGTGGCGCACCATGTCGCGCTCCGCCCGCGCCTTGGTGTCATCCAGCTCCAGCATGACATCGCCCTGCGCAACCCGCGCGCCATCACGAACCAGAATGGCCTTGATAACGCCGCCTTCCAGGTGCTGAATCGTCTTGCGTTTGGAATCCACCACCACAGTGCCCGGCGCAACCACGCCTTTTGACAGGGGCGCCAATACCGCCCAAAGAAAGAAGCCCAAAAGCAGCACAAGAACAACCCAGCCGCCTTTGTTTTTTCGTATCACCGTCCGGTGCTTGGACGGCAGTTGATCGACCTTGTCAGGGCTCGACTCGACAGGTTTTTCCAAAAGTTTCATCATGCGGCCCGCTTGCTGAGTTTTTCCATCAATTCACGCGGTGGCCCAAAATAGGCCATGCCGCCGTTGGCCAGCAACAAGGCCTTGTCCGCATGCCGCAGCAGGCGCATGTTGTGGGTGATGACCACGGCCGTCGTGCCGCGGGCTTTCATCCGCACCAAGGCCGCATCCAGTTGCGCCACCCCTTCGACATCCATGTTCGAATCGGGCTCATCCAGCACCACCAGCGCGGGATCGTCAAAATAACAACGCGCCAGGGCAATACGTTGGGCTTGCCCGCCGGATAGACGAATGCCACCCTCGCCAATCTGCGTGTCGTAGCCTTCCTGTAAATTCAGGATCAAATCATGGCAACCCGCCTGGTCTGCAGCCTTGAGCACCGCATCCGCCGACGCTCCGCCAAAGCGGCTGATGTTCTCCTTGACCGTGCCGACCAACAGTTCCACATCCTGCGGCAGATAGCCCATGTATTTGCCCAACGCATCCGGCTCCCACTGGGCCAAGTCGGCCCCATCAAGACGAACCTTGCCATTGGCTGGCTGCCACAGGCCCACCAGAGCACGGGCCAAGCTTGATTTACCCGAGGCACTCGCGCCAACCACCGCCAGCACCTCGCCCGCCTCCAGCGTGAAATTAATCCCCTGCAGCACCGCTTTGCGGCTACCCGCCGGGACCAGGGTAAGGTCTTCCACCTTGAGCGTGCCTTTCGGTTTGGGCAGCGCCATCGGCTCGCCTTTGCTTGCATTGCGGGCCAGCAGCGCATCCAGCCGCTTCAAGGCCATCAGCCCGGAAATAAAGCCCTTGCTCGCCGCAATCGACTGATCCAGCGGCGCAATGGCGCGCCCGAAAATGATGGATGCCGCCACCATGATGCCAGGCGACACACTGGCATCTTTCAAGACCAGCCAGGCACCACAGCCCAGCATGACGCTTTGCATGATGATGCGAAACGCCTTGGTCGAACCCGAAAAACCCGAGACCTGATCCGCCCCCGCCGCGCCCAATTCAACCGACTTGCTGTACGAATCGAGCCAGCGCGTGCGCATATTGCGCAGCATGCCGTTGGCTTGAATGGCATCCACATTGCGCAGGCAAGCATCGACAAAGCGCGACGCGGCCATTTGGTGTTTGGAGGTGTCCCCCACCAGTGGCCGCGAGAGCCGCTCTGAAATCACCGCCAGAAAAATACTCACCACCGCCCCGGCCAGTGCCAAAGCCCCCAGCACCGGGTGCATCACGTAAATCAGCACAATAAAAAACGGGGCCCAGGGCAGATCGAACAGCGCCGTCAGCGAATGCCCGGACACCAAGCCGCGCACCATTTCAAGATCACGCACCGGCTGCGCTGTTAGCCCTTGACCACGGTTGACCGCATCGCGAAACAGGCTGGTAAACACGCCCTCGTTGATGCGTTCATCAATGGCCAGGCCGATACCCACCAGAGCCCGCGAGCGCATCACCTCCAGCGCGCCAAAACCAATCAACAAAAAGAGCGCAATGGCCGAGATGGCGTACAAAGTCTCCTCACTGCGGCTGGTCAGCACCCGGTCATACATTTGCAACATGTAAAGCGGTGAGGTCAGCAACAAAATGTTGATGACCAAGCTCAGCCCCATGACATAAAACAAGGTGCGCCGAATCTCCGGCGTGAGCAGCCGCTCACGCAGTGCTTTGGGTATCAATTCCATGCGATTTCTTTACTTTTCGTTATGGGGTGAGGCAGACGTCAAACTGAGAGCGCCTGCCTCTTGCAGCAGGCGCACCCACGCCACATCTTGTTGCGAGCGGTAATCCACACCCTGCACGAGGGTTTCGAGCCAGGTCTGTTTGGCCCGCAACAGGCCCACCTGCGTGGTGGCACCGCCAGCCAGTTGCTCGCCGGTGAGCTTGACGGCTTCTTCTTCTTGCCGTTCAGACTCGCGCCAGGCCAGCGCCATGGCCTCGGCTGCGCGCCAGCGCGCCCAGGCTTCGGCCATGCGTTGCATGGTCATGCGGCCTTCCTGCAACGCCCGGTCTTTAGCGGCAGACTGCCGGTGCGCTGCGCTATCAACCCGACTGAAGCTTGCACCACCTTCAAAGAGCGGCACGCTGACGCCCAGGAAGATCGACTGCGAATCTGCGGGAACGTCACCAAACGTACCCCGCTGCGCCTGCATGGTCACGCTGAGTTTGGGCCACAAGTCTGCGCGTATTACTGCATATTCCGCCCCCGCCTGCTCGGCCTCTGCCTGCGCCTTTAACAAGGCGGGGGCGGCCTGCAACGCCGCCGCCTCCATGGCCTCCAGCGTCAACGGGCCGCGCCACCAGCTACGCAAGTCGTTCTCTTGCAGCTTAACCACCGGCGTTGCCTCGGGCATCAAGCGCTTGACCTTGGCTTGCGCTGCCGCCAGATCAGCCGCTGCCCGCGCCCGCAAGGCCCCGGACTGTGCAGCGCGCGACTGAATCAGCCGCTCCTCCGTCGCCTTCATGCCGCCACCTGCTACCGTCTCGCGCACGGCGGCCACTTGCTCGCTCAGGTTGACGGCCAAACGCTCACGAAGCGCCAGAGTTTCTTTGGCCGTGCTGATGCCAAGCATGGCCTCCAGCACCTCCCCCACCACCGCCTGCTCGACACGCTTGACCTCGGATTCTTCCACCCGCGCAGCAACACGGGCCAATTCCACCCGTGCCGATTCACGGCCAAAGAGGGGGATTGGCTGCTCCAGTTCCAGACCGTAGACTCGTTTGTCACCGCCCCGCACCAGCGGGTCTTGACTGCGACTCGACCCCGCCGAGCCAGTGCCGCGCAACACCGGCAGGTAGGCCGACCATGCGCCTTCGGCCTCCACCAATTTGGATTGGTAGGTGGAGCGGGCGGCGAGGACGCGGGGGTCGGATTCCACGGCTTGACGCAGCATCGAAATGGGTTCGGCTGCGCAAAGGGCGTTGGATGCAAACAAGCAACCAAGCAACAGCGTTTTGAGAGGGTTTCTGGGGAGAACTATTTTCACAGGCAGTTACTTATTAACAGTGATTTTTGCAACACGCCAGCTCGCGAGTTGTGTCAGGTACGGAATTGTCATAAGCAAAGACCGCCGAAGCGGGCTTTGCCTAATTGGAAAAACCATGGAGCCCCAATGTTGTGTGTGCTGTTCCCGCCAAGCTCTGATCGAGCGAATCGATGGCATCACACAAACTGCTAAGGTCAAGCTTTTCTGTCGTCGTTACGCTCTTTCACTGTCCTACACTAAGTCCAGAGCAAACTTCGAGGCATCCGGAAAATCATTTACCAACAACAATTGGTCGACTCCGAAGTTCGTCAAATCTAACCCAAGGCCTCTGGAGTAAGTCGAGATAGTGTCGATTTTTGCGAGCGCCACGAGGTCTCCACCATCGTGATAACCATCCGCATCAAAATACAGGGTTCCTGATTTCTTCTCGCTATCCAGCCACAGCGAGAAGAACGGCGCACTGTCGTCCTTAGAATTTAAAAAACTTGAAATGGAATCCTTGTTGTATTGCCCATTCTCGATGATGGCAAACTGGTCTCCATTCAGTGTAGAAAATCCGCCAACACCGAACACTTTCTCGTTACCTCCGGTGGTCGGCGTCAAACCGAGTTGGCTACGTGAAAAAACAACATAATCCTTGTGGAAGGACCCCAAGCCACCGACATCGAGATTAAAGATATCATCTTTGTTGTTGGCATTATCCGTTAGGGCAACATCGACCAAGTAATAGTCGGCAGCATGATTACCAATCAATGTGTCATTGCCTTTCCCACCATACAGCACGCCGCTGCCTTTGCTATCAAAGTTTGCAACCCATCCCGTTTCATCCGTTAACAAACTGTTATATAACACATCACCTATAATAGATTTGATGTTCGTATTTGTGCCGCTAATTGAATCACTAATCAAAATATCATTTCCCTCACCTCCATATAAAACATCTTTATCTCCTGCGCCCAGCAGCAAATCTGATCCACCACCCCCAATGAGCAAATCGTTGCCCCATCGACCATTTAAGACATCATCACTATTCGAGCCTATAATTTTGTTTGATGCGTAATTGCCGTGAACTATTAGATTATCACCAGGGGTTGCTGGCTTCCAGCTTGAAGCATCAATTTCTATATTTTGATCCAGCACTTTGCCTGATGCAGTATCAACAATCGACGCAAGATGTACACCGCCTTGAACCAAAGCAAGCCCAACATGGGCGACTTTATCTGTCAACGTTGCGCTCGGATACGCCTTCCGATACTCGCTTAATATATCGTCTAGCTTTTCAGCACCAAGCAAAAACGGCTTTATAGTAACCTCCGTAATATCAGGCTGTGTGTGCGTGTAAACTGGAGGTGTGTGAGATACTAATGAATAAAAAGGAATTTGCTCAATTGTTAGTTTCGCAGCATCACTGGAAGAACTTTCACTAACTCTCCCACCCGCATCCGACTGCAATAAACCAGAGGATGCCACTTTAAATTCATACCCAGTTTCTAGCATCTCTCCGTAGGCTTCCGTAAAGTATCCTATCGCAGCCTTCCATAATGGCCCAAGCTCTCCAATCAGATTGATATTGATACTTTGTCCGTATTTTTCAATAACTTCATTTGCTGCTATTCCAATCTCCTCTTTGGTTATCAGCGTTGTCAGGTAGGAGGAAAAACCATCCGAACCAGACAGGTATGCAGCAACAAATTTTAGCGGCGCATCTTTAATCTTATTTAGCACAAGCCATGTAACTTCTATAGAGAAGTCAGCGATTGCTCCTAAGGTGACAAAACCATTCCCACGGGCATTACTCAAAAACTCCGCTTTTGACACAGGTATTGCTACGAGGCCGGTTGCAACGGAAATTAAAAAATCCAACCCAGTTTTCGCCAATCCACCATCAGTGCTTAATTTATCACCGTACTGACTATAAATTCTTGCTGAATTGGCGATATGATCTTTATCTAACCATGGCAGCGATTTCAAAAATGGAAGTTGCAGAGCACTCATTGCATGTAGCCCAGCAGTAAGTGGGTATCCATCCACATTTAAGTGAATCGTATTACCAGGATTCGTCCCTCCACCTAGATCAGGGACGGGATCATTCTCTGCTTCAAACGAAACAATACGTGTATCGAAAGCTGCGTTACTAAATTTTGAAAATACACTAGGAGAATCTAGGCGCGCTTTGTTGGCCGGTTCAAATAACACTGCATTGAAACGGCTATCCCCGATATGATCTTGCATAAACCACGTTGCCATTTGGCCACCAAGGCTATGCCCAGATACATAAATGTGTTCAACACCATTTTTATTTTCATTAATGTAACTATCAATCAATGAAAATAATGGTTTATATCGATCGTAATGACCATACATATCGAATAAGTCATCAACCCAATCACCAACCCAACCACTGGCGAAGTCGAAGTCAGTTCCACGAAAAGTCACAAATAGGGATTTTCCATCCTCAGATATTCCCAACTTTGCAACAGAGGATCTGATATCAAGACCAAATTTCTTTTTATCCGCTGAGATAAACCAGCCATCTTCAATGAGATAATTGTAATCAAGGTTCTGACCACCACTATTCACGTACCGGCTTGTTGTCAATCCAGTGTCAAAATCCTTAAACGATTTATATCCAAGAGTTCCACTGTACAAGTAAGAGTAAGCCTCACCCTCTGAACGGATATCATTAGTGCTTAGAGCTACTTGACTTGTCTCAGTTGTAATACTGGTTGCAGCACCCATGTTTTTATGGGTTGCAGTATGAAAATAAGATGCCTTCGACAAATCAAAGAAAAATTTGAAGTAATTATCACTCACCGATCCCGTGGAATCATAATTCTTGAATATATCGGCAGCCGATCTCAGCGTCGCATTCAAGTAAGTCGATGTTTGTATATCTGAGCCTACGGCAGTATCAGCAAACCTCATTGCCTCTACATCAATTAAATAGTCTACTCCATCTGCTTTGCTGCCTCTTTCGTGCGCGACTCGCAACACTCCTGTACGTTCAAGAGAAAAATCATAATCAGCGAAATTCCCCTGAAAAACAGCAATATCATGATCCCCAGCACCACCTACCAACGTATCATTACCACCCAGTCCCGTCAATAAATCATTCCCGGCGCCGCCTTCAATGCGGTTGTCTAAACCATTACCAGTTAAGGTATCGCCTTTGCCGGTTAATGGGTCTATATAGTCTGTTCCTTTTATATCTTCGATAAAATCGAGTTTCGCTTGCGCGATCAATTCTTCCCCAAGTCCTTCAAGGCTGACCGTCACTTGAGCAGGTATTTCGCCAAAAGCATGATCATCAGACGGTGACTTAACTTTCGTGCCATTAAATGCAACCGGTTCAAGTTCATAAGTATTATTTAGCCCGCCGAAGCCCAGCGCGTTAGACGTAATCCTATTGGCAATTAGAAAATCTTCCCAACCATCTTCTCTTGCATAAATTGATGCATCCGGGACACCATCGGAAAGAAAAAAGGAAACGTTATTACCATTTTTATAGAACAACTGCCCCTGCTGAGATAAAAATGCTCGTTCAGCAGCATCTAACGCAGCCGCATATGGCGTTGAACCGTCAGGAGCCAAAGAGTCAATAACGCTTTTTGCATCAACGATACTCATCCATTCGTCTTTGCCATCGAAGTCTGAGCCTGCCTCACCGTTCCAGCCTCGCCCAAAGGTAACAATGCGTACGGCGACATCGCCAACATTCTTATACGCATCGATTAACTGGTTTGCAGCCTGCTTGGCTTGATCCATCCTAGTTGGCGGAACGCCCCATTCCCCTTCCTCATTGCGAGTCATGCTTCCAGATATATCAACGATGAGCATCAAATTAAATTTCGGTGCTGCTTGTTGCGTTCCTCCTGCGCCAGTGCCTGAACCTAATTGAATAGTGGCATTGCCCACTGTGCCGGCATTCACAAGACTTATATCGATACTTGCCGGCCCCGTCGCCAGACTGAAATCCAACACGTCCCTATCTACACCGTTGTCTTCTATTGCGACGTCCAGAATGATTTTCTTCCCCGTCCCGGCAATCTTGAAAATGTCGCTGCCCTTTTTCCCGCTCGCCACATCGTCGCCACCATGGATCATTTTGAACACGTCGGCATAGTCTGTTCCGGGCAAATAGTCGTTACCAACATCGTCAATTAATTCGCCCGAGATTTTTGCAACAACTTGGGCTAGTTTTTCAGTCTGAGCGACATTAACATTGGAAGAAAATTTCAGGGTGTCCTGTACCGAGTAAGCGGAGGTAAGCGTTAACGGCCCCGCATCTGACTTAATGGTTCCTGAACCAGTGAGAATGGTTGCGCCACCCAGTTCGTTAACGCTTGAGATTTTCAGCGTCACGTTATTGCCCACTGAAATTTGGCCAAGCTTGGATAAGCTTAAACCAGTCGTCGCTGCCAACTGAGTCAAGTCAACCACGATGGGTGTAGTGGCGTCGTTTATCCTCAAAACACTGTTCCCATCGCCGATTACGCTCTTGAAACCGCTGATCTGACCATAGGTAAAAGTGACATCCGACCGAATCTCGATGTGTTCTATGCCGGTAATGTCGTACTTACTCAGATCAGCAGTGCCATAAACATAGAGCGTGTCACCCCCATCCCCCCCCCGGATGACTTCTGCGCTACCACCTTCGTCTTCGTTGAGGTTCTTTCCATTGAGGTTGGTGAGCGGAAAGCCCAGTGCAGCCGTATCCGCAACTGAGTCGACCTTGCCGCCGCCGGAGATGTCACCCACTACCACAAAGGTGTCGTCGCCCGCGCCGCCGTCCATGCTGTCCACACCAGCACCGCCGCGCAGCACGTCGTTGCCGTCGCCACCCACCAGGGTGTCGTCGCCCGCGCCGCCTTCGATGCGGTCAGCCGTCGCACCGCCGGTGAGGGTGTCGTCGGCTTCGCCTCCGATCAGTAGCTTGCCCGCGACAAAGGTGCCACCTCCGTGAGTAGCGTCATCCGTACCGTCTTTGTCTTGAATGGCGAGGGTGACGTATTTACTGACCAGATTGAGTGTGCCGGTCGCGGTAGACGCCTTGAGGGTGCCTTCGCCGGAAAGGTTTTGCAGGCTGTCCACATCCGCCTGGTCCAACACCACGGTCACGCCGGCGCTGACATTGAGGGTGCGGAAGTTGCTAAAAGTCATGCCCGAAAGGTCGAGCGTGACAGGATCGGCGCCGCTGTTGGTGATGTTGAGCACCGATTCGCCATCGCCAAAAATGACGTTCAAACCGAGGGCGGTCAGTTGCTGGGCGCTGATGGTGACGGTGGAGTTAACCTGGAACTGGGTGATGTTGGTCAGGGTGACGCCGGTGAGGTCTACGTTGCCGTAGATGACCAGGCGGTTGGTGCCCGTGCCACCGTCGATGTTTTCGCCAGCCGCCACTTCGCTCAAGGCCCGTCCGTTGAGGTCGGCCAGGGTAATGACGCTGGACAGGTCGATGCCGCTGCCGCCGGGGTTGGTGACGTCGGACTGGGCATATTGGCCCGCCGCCGTCTGGCCGACCACAACGACGATGTCGTTGCCTGTTCCGGCACTAACCGTATCGGCACCTTCGCCGGGGCGGATGATGTCGTTGCCGACGCCGGTGGTGATGCTGTCGTTGCCCGCCAGGCCGGTGATGATGAAATCGTCCAGTCCAGCGGGGAAGCTGATGGTGTTTGCGTCTGCCGTGCCAACGATGGTGGTGGTTTCTGCCACGTCGGTGACGGTGATGGCAAAGGCTTGCGCTTTGGATAGGCCACCGGCGTCTGTCGCGGTGACCGTGACATTGACTGACGTGGCTGCTTCGTGGTCCAGGCTGATGCCATCTTTGAGCTTGAGTTGGCCTCCGACAACTTCGAAGCGGGTGTCATCGACTGTCAGGGTATGGGTGTTGCCCGCATCCGGGTCGGTGACGGTCAGGTTGCCGATGACGGCGCCTGCGGCGTTTTCAGCGACGGTGCTTGCGGACAGGGCGACTGCGGTCGGCGCACTGTTGGGCGGTGCTTCAAAAACGTCAGTGACGTTGATGGCAAAGGCTTGGGTTTTGAACAGGCCACCGGCATCCGTGGCGGTGACGTTGACATTGACCGTGCTGGCAGCCTCGAAATCCAAACTGATGCCATCTTTGAGCTTGAGTTGGCCAGCGACCACTTCAAAGCGGGCATCATCAACTGTCAGGATATGGGTGTTGCCGGCATCCGGGTCGGTGACGGTTAGTGTGCCGATGGCTGCACCTGCGGCGTTTTCAGCGACGGTGCTGGCGGAGAGGGCGACTGCGGTGGGAGCATGGTTTACTGGGGCGGCTGGTGTGGTCGAAGTATTTCCGCTTGTGGCTGCTGCCAATCCAAGTGCACCAAGTGCTATCAGCATCGGAGACGCAGCACCCGCAGCACCCGCGGTAGCGGCGCTCGTTGTAGCAGTGGTGGTTGCGCTACCAGCTGCAGCATCGCTTACCACGCCAGTTTCAGCTTGTGCCAACAATATGGCTTCACCTTGCTCGGTAAGGGCGTAACTGTGAGTGCCCTCATATCGGACAACCTTGCCATCCAGGCCGATGGTGTAAACCTCGGCATCATCGGCAAGGCTTGGTTTGCCCGTGGTAGGGTCAAGCAATACGAAATTGATTTGACCGTCAATCAGCGCCTGAATGGCGGGGTCTGTTTGAGCGATTTCCGCCAGTGCCGCTTCCAGCGCTTGCTGAGCCTCTGGATCTTCTATTGCAACATCAATGGGCTGGATGGTGGTTTCATCAGTACCCACCTGCGATTTGTCTGAGTCTGTAGTCTGGGATGTGGTTTTTTGTGCAGCAGAAGCGTGTTCGAGAATGCCGGCCAATGCCATCAAAAAAACGAAGTTTTTGTTTTTTCCTCCAATGGCCTCTGCCTTGCGCAGCAGCGTAGTTGCAGAACGTTTAGCCAAATTGATCTTTGCCTCGAACATAACCATCCTTTTTGAAATGTGTGACGATCCAAAAATGTAGCTACCTGGCTGTCCAATTCGCTGGACAGTCAGTGCAAATTCTTTTGTGTCACATCAAATTCGTTGGATTGGTATGTGTTGGGTAAGGGTTAACCCTGCTGGTATCGTCGCTATGCAATTGACGTTGTGTTGCCGCAGCCTTGGACTGCTGAAGCTGGGCTTACGCGTTTAGTGGGTAGCGGAGTAAAGGTGATGCCCTCCACCGTGGCCTGCGCAACCAGGATGCGATCAAAAGGGTCTCTGTGGATGGGCGGACGGCTTTCTACGAAAACAGCGTGCGCGCTTACGATGGGCAAATATGAAAGGCATTGATTTATAGTGACCGCCGTGCGGTGCCAAGTTCGCGCGGCGCAAAACAAGAATTAACGCAGGGGTTTCATGTTGAATATTTCTTTGACCTTCATGGTCCTGATTGCGGCTGCGCTCAAAAGAAGGATGCAACTGCCGCATACACTCCCATTGCTTGCCGTCGCACTGCTTAATCCACTTCATGCACAAGCCCAGATCGATTCCCATGCAAGTTCCTCAAATACGGTAAAGACGCTGTCTGAAGTCATCGTTACAGCCCCGCGTCAAGTGGCTTTTGAGCCGTGGTCGCAAAGCCCATCAGGGGTAGGTGTCGTCATGACAGTTGATGCGAAAGTGATTGCTGCCAGACCATCGGCGCGCATTGAAGACATTTTGCAGGACGCAGGCCTGGCATCAGCCAGTGCTTCCAGCAGCTTTGGCTTGATGCCCGGCATTGGACTACGCGGCTTTTCTGTCGCCGCGCAAAGTGCTACGCCGTCACTGGTGTCTTCAAAAATCCTTGTCAACGGCGTGCCTGATATCGCCAGTAGTTTTACGCGGGACATGAGTAGCGTCGAGCGAATTGAGGTCATGGGGGGCTTTGACTCCACCATGATGGGAGCGGGGGCCCCAGGTGGAACGCTGCAATACCAAACCAAGCGCCCAAGGGGCACTGAATTTTTCACCACGGATGTGACGATTGCATCTGATGGCCTCAAGCGCATGGTGCTGGATACAGAGAAAGATATTCAAGCCCTAAAGATTCGACTTGTCGCAGCAAGCCAACGTGATCAAATGACCGCAGAGGGTGTCGGAACTGACAGAGATAACGTCTTGTTGGCATCCAGTTTAGAAACACCTGCCGGAAGATTTCGGCTGGATATGGAGCAAAACAATAATGCAGCGGCGTATGTGTTTGGCACCTTTTATCAGAACAACCAATTTTGGTACGACAAGCCCTATGTGAGTCCCCAAAGTTCAGCCGCCCGCCGCGCCAGCCGCACGGCCCTCTATTGGGATTACGTTTTAAGCGATGAGACCTTCGTCAGGGCATGGGCTCAGCAGTCTGATGTCAGCCGAGATGAAGCGTTGGTAGGATTTTGGAGTCTCAAAAACGCGACTACCCTAGCTGGCTACTACCGTCTGTTGGCCTCTGCGTATCAACAGCAAGACATTGGTGTGAGCCTCGATCGCCACCTTCAGGCGTGGGGAGTGTCACACAACGTCAGCTTGCTCGCACAGCAGCAAAAGCAAGACCTCCATTTCAATGGGCCGCAAAGCATCAATAAGTATTCAATCAGCATCCAGAATCCGGCATGGCCGGTGGATTTAGGCGCCTTGACACTCACGCCGCGCACCTTCCAACAGTCCGTGACTGAACAAGGCTTGGCAGTTGGTGACAGTATCAACTTCACAGATGCCTTACAACTTCGCTTGGGGACAAGGCTGTCTGGTATCACCATCAACACGGCCAGCAATACCCCCATAGCCACAACCACCGTTGATCTACGACACGTAACAAGCTCAGCAGGGCTGTCTTGGCAGGTCACGCCGGAAGTCAAGTTTTGGATTAGTCGCGCCGACTCTTTTCAACCCGTGCAGGGGCAAACCCGTGATGGTGGCTACCTTCCGCCCCAAGTGGCCACCCAATGGGAGTGGGGCACCCAGCGTCAAACCTCAGACAACCTGCTGAGCTTCAGTATGTTTCATATTCAACAAGACAATTTGCCTGCGGTTGACCCTTTGAACAAAAACTACCTGATTCCATTGGGTGGTATGCGCTCTTTTGGTTTGACGGTCAATGAGAAAACGACGCTGCTCAGCTTGCCAATCCAGGCAAATGTGACTTTTCAGAATGCCAGCATTACCACGCCGGTTAGCAGCGGGCAGGGCAGCATTCTGCCTGGCGTTCCTCGCCTTGTGGGGGCCGTAAAAATCAGCAGCCCGGAAAGGCAACAAGGCTTTGAAGGCTGGGTCCGAGGCATTGCGAGCAGTGGAAAATCAGCAGACAGTCTTGGCTCGGTCTATGCGCCAGGATACGTGCGTTGGGATACGGGTACCACCTACAAAGAAGCCAAGTGGCAACTCTCTGTGTGGGTGCAAAATCTCTTTGATCTACGCTATGTGCAAGCGCTGAATGCGGTGGACAACGTATGGCAAGGTCCGCGGCGTAGCGTTTGGCTCAATCTGAACTACAAATACGACGGCACTTAACGCTCCGCATGCGCACCCTGCGCCATGGATGTCACACACACCTTGACCCAGACCCCGCGGCTTTTGGGAAAACACAGGCTTCCATCGGTAAAGGTGGACTTCCAATACGACAGCACGGTGCCTGGCAGATCCGGCGCGGTAAATTCCACGCTCACCTGAACCAAATCGCCCGGCAGGGTGGTAGGCACCGGAACCCGCGTGTGGGTGGGGCGCAGGTTGTGGGCCAAGTGCAGGGTTTCTCCTGTGCGGCTGTAGACCACAATTTCTTCGTCCATGCACTGCAAAAAGCGGCCTTCCCATGGCACCTTGCCCACGTTTTGCAGCTCCCAGGTTTTGACAAATCGCTGACCGGACAGCACCCGTTCGCCGTCTTCAAAGGTGACGTCGCGCACAAAAACACTCTGGTCGTTGCGGCTGCGTTGTTTTGCCACCGTGCGGTGCTGGGGGACCGCGTCAATCACCAAATGCACCAGTCGCAAAGGGTGCACCTTCAAGGCCTCGGCCAAGCCAACCAAGGTTTGCAGGGATGGCATTTTGTCGGGCACCTGCGCCAGCGAAAGCAGTGTCTGCCGACTCACACCGGTCAGGCGTGAGAGTTCGCTCTGGGTCATGTCCAACTCGGTACAACGCTGGCGGATGTAGCTGTCGAGGGTTTCTTTCATGTGCATCCGCCTTTGTTTTTAAACGAACTGTATGGGCCCCGGGTATTGGGCCACCAAGCTGTCCGATGTGACCAAAGTGATGCCCTCCACCGTGGCCTGCGCAACCAGGATGCGATCAAAAGGGTCTTTGTGGATGGGCGGTAGGCTTTCCACGAAAACAGCGTGCGCGCTGACGATGGGCAATTCTGCATAGTCGTTGTCCAGCAGGCCGCGTCTGAGCAGTCGGGCGTCCACCTTGAAGTCTTCCCGGCCCAAACCGTTCTTGATGGCAATCTCCCAAAGGCTGGCCGCGCTGAAAAGCAGCTCGTGGGCAGGGTCGTTCAGCAGGGCGAGTGCCTTTGCTGACAGTCGGTCTGGTTCATTGGCAGCCCACAGCAAAATATGGGTGTCCAGAAGCAGCTTCACTCCATACCTCCGGCGAAGAGCTGCGCAAGCGCATCGCCACCCATGCGGTCAAAATCTTCGGGCACTGTCATCGTTCCTTTCATGAAGCCAAGGCGGCTGCGCTGCGCACCATTTGGGCTATTGATGGCAGTGACCTTGACCAGCGGTTTGCCAGCCTTGGCAATCACAAATGGCTCCCCCTGACCCGCCAGGGCGATAAGCCGGGATAGCTGTGTTTTTGCTTCATGAACATTGAAGGTTTGCATGGTGACTCCGGTTGAACTAAGTTTTGGGACTAAGTTTAGAATATTTTCAATAGAACTGTCAGCAAACCATGTTTGTATTGTGAAAGGCTGACTTTCAATTTGCCAACATGACGTGGTTCATTTACCGCACCAGCCTTTGCATCAAAAATTCTGGATTCCTTTCAGTCCTGCCTGCGACCGCCGAAATTCCGCCGGTGACGTGCCCGTCCAGCCTTTGAACGCCCGCATAAAGCTTTTTTCGTTCTGAAAGCCTGCTGCCTGGGCCACCTGCTTGATGGGGCGCGTGGTACGCAGCAGCAGCTCTAGCGCGCGGGCCTGGCGCACCTCGTCTTTCAGGGTTTGCAGCGCGGCGCCTTCTTCCTTGAGCTGGCGGTGCAGGGTGCGGGGGGAGACGTGCAGCAGGGCGGCCAGGTCTTCCGCGCTGTGGGTTTTTTCTGGGTGGGTCGTCAGCGCCTGGCGGACACGCTGCACCAGCAGGCGGTCGCGCCGGTACTGCAGCACGGTCAGCGGCAGGGCGCGCTGCAGCATCTGTTGCAAGGCATGTTCGTCGCGCCGCAGGGGCAGGGCGAGGTAGCGGGTGTCAAACTGGATGCTGGCGTGGGCTGCGCCGAATGTGGTGGGGCCGGAAAACAGCACGCCATAGGCCTCGGCGTGGGGTGGCGCGGCGAACGGAAACTGTGCATGCTGCACCGGTATGCGCGAGTCCACCAGCCAGCAGGCCAGGCCATGGATGTTGCGCAACACCGAGACCAGGCAAAACTCCCGCAGCGCACCCAGCGCGCGCCGCTCGGCAATGCAGATGGATGCGACCGTGCCCGAGACTTCGAGTGTCAGCGCAATATCGTCCGCAATCAAACCGTGGTGGCGGCACCAGCGCATGAGGGCAATGTCCAGGCTGGGGGCGCTGATCGAGGCGCGGGCCAACATGCCGTAGCTGCCCCAGGGCAGGCGCCGACTGAACCAGCCCAGGGCCTCGTCGTCCAGCTCCTGCATCGCCGCGCCGGAGATCTGCTCCATTTGCCAGGCGGTAATGCGTGCCTGCGCAATGGTGAGCAACTCTGGCGCAATCTGTGCCTTTTGCAGTGCCCCGGACGGGTCCACGCCATACCGCTGGTAGGCCGCCAAAATGGCTTGCACAAAGGCCATGGGCGTTGCAGTTGCACCTGTGAGGGTGGAGCCCGTCTGGGCGGTGGGGCGGGCAAGCGTGGAGTGGTTTGGCACGGTGTGCACTTTGCCTCAAGTTGGCGCAATTTGCAACCTTGCTGGCGACTGCCAAAGGGCCGTCGCCCCTATCCTTCCGCCAGAGACCCGTTTTCTGGATACGCCTTCACCAAAGGAATTCGACATGACATCCGGCCCTGCCAGTGCCCCGCCTTCGCCTGCCCTGACCCGCAGCCTGTCTCAGGGGGCGACGGACCTTCCCCTGATCGAGCAGACGCTGGGCGCATTTTTTGACGCCATGGCGGCGCGCCAGCCCGAGCACGAGGCGCTGGTAAGCAGGCACCAGGGTCTGCGCTACAGCTACCGCGAGCTGCAAACCGCCAGCAAGCAACTCGCCAGCGCCCTGCTGGGCCTGGGGCTGGTGCCGGGCGACCGCATTGGCATCTGGTCACACAACAATGCCCAGTGGTTGCTGATGCAGTTGGCCACCGCCCAAGTGGGGCTGATTCTGGTGAACATCAACCCGGCCTACCGCGTGTCCGAGGTCGAATATGCCCTGAACAAGGTGGCGTGCAAGGCCCTGGTGACCATGGCCCGTTTCAAGACCAGCGACTACCTGGGTATGTTGCGTGAACTGGCGCCTGAACTGAGCCAGGCCGCGCCGGGTGCTTTGCAGTCCGCCCGTTTGCCGCACCTGCGCACCGTGGCATGGATCGACGCGCCGGGCCAGGCCGATGAAGGGCCGGGGCTGCTGCGCTTCTCCAGCCTGCTGGCAAGCGGCAATGCAGCGGACCCGCGTGTGGACGCCATTGCCAAGACCCTGCAGCCGACACAGCCCATCAACATCCAGTTCACCAGCGGTACCACCGGTTTCCCCAAGGGCGCCACGCTGACACACCGCAACATTCTGAACAACGGCTTTTTTATTGGCGAGGCCATGCGGCTCACCGCAGCGGACCGCCTGTGCATTCCGGTGCCGCTGTACCACTGCTTTGGCATGGTGCTGGGCAACCTGGCCTGCCTCACCCACGGCGCCACCATCGTCTACCCGAATGACGGTTTTGACGCCTTGTCAGTGTTGCAAGCGGTGCAGGAGGAAAAATGCACCGGCCTGCACGGCGTGCCCACCATGTTCATCGCAGAGCTGGACCACCCGCGCTTCAAGGAGTTCGACCTCTCCAGCCTGCGCACCGGCATCATGGCCGGCTCACCGTGCCCGATCGAGGTGATGAAGCGGGTGGTGGGCGAGATGCACATGTCGGAGGTGACGATTGCCTACGGCATGACCGAAACCAGTCCGGTCAGCTGCCAAAGCAGCACCACCACGCCGCTGGAAAAGCGGGTGGCCACGGTGGGCCTGGTGCAGCCGCATTTGCAGGTCAAGGTGATTGACCCCGAGAGCGGTGCGGTGGTGGCGCCGGGCGTGTCGGGCGAGTTGTGCACCCACGGCTACTCGGTCATGCATGGCTACTGGGAAGACGTGGAGAAAACCCAGGAAGCGATTGATGCCGATGGCTGGATGCACACCGGTGACCTGGCCACCATGGACGCACAGGGCTATGTCAACATCGTCGGCCGTATCAAGGACATGGTGATCCGCGGTGGCGAGAACATCTACCCGCGCGAGATTGAAGAGTTCCTGTACCGCCACCCAGCCGTGCAGGATGTGCAGGTGGTGGGTATTCCCGACCAGAAGTACGGCGAGGAGCTGTGCGCCTGGGTGGTGGTCCGGCCCGGACAGACGCTGACCGAAGACGACCTCAAGGCCTTCTGCAAGGGGCAGATCGCGCACTACAAGGTGCCGCGCTACATTCGTTTTGTGTCCGAGTTCCCGATGACCGTGACCGGCAAGATCCAGAAGTTCAAAATCCGTGATGAAATGAAACAGCAGCTTGGGCTGCAAGAAGACAAAACCGCCTGAAAGAGAAGAGACCGTCGAATGCCCATTCTTGAAACCAAACTCAACGCCCGCTCTGCGGAATTCGTCGCCAATGCCACCGCCATGCGCGCCCTGGTGGCCGACCTCAATGTGCAGATCGACAAAGCCGCCCTGGGCGGCGGAGAAGCCGCCCGCGCCAAACACACGGCACGCGGCAAATTGCTGCCGCGTGACCGCGTGGGCATGCTGCTGGACCCCGGCACGCCGTTTCTGGAACTCTCCCCCCTGGCCGCGCTGGCCATGTACCCGGACCGCGACGGCAGCGACAGCGCGCCTTGCGCCGGCGTCATCGCCGGTATCGGCCGCGTCAGCGGCGTGGACTGCATGATCGTCTGCAACGACGCCACCGTGAAAGGCGGCACCTACTACCCGCTCACGGTGAAGAAACATTTGCGCGCGCAGGAAGTGGCCGCGCAAAACAACCTGCCCTGCATCTACCTGGTGGACTCGGGCGGCGCGAATCTGCCCAACCAGGACGAAGTCTTCCCCGACCGCGACCACTTTGGCCGCATCTTCTTCAACCAGGCGAACATGAGTGCGCAAGGCATTGCGCAGATCGCCGTGGTCATGGGCTCGTGCACGGCCGGCGGCGCCTATGTGCCCGCCATGAGTGACGAGACCATCATCGTCAAGAACCAGGGCACCATCTTTTTGGGTGGCCCGCCTCTGGTGAAAGCCGCCACGGGCGAAGTGGTGACGGCCGAAGACCTGGGCGGTGGCGATGTGCACACGCGCCTTTCCGGCGTGGCCGACCACCTGGCGCAGAACGATTTGCACGCGTTGGCGCTGGCCCGCGAAGCCATCGCCCATTTGAATAGAAATAAGGCCCCAGCCCTGGTACCTATTGCACCAGTAGCTCCTAAATTCGTAGCGGAAGAGTTGTACGGCGTGATTCCCACCGACACCCGCAAGCCCTTTGATGTGCGCGAAATCATCGCCCGCATCGTCGACGGCTCTGCGCTGCACGAGTTCAAGCCGCGTTTTGGTGCCACGCTGGTCTGCGGCTTTGCGCACATCGAAGGCATGCCCGTGGGCATCATCGCCAACAACGGCATTTTGTTCAGCGAGTCAGCATTGAAGGGCGCGCACTTCATCGAGCTGTGCTGCCAGCGCAAGATCCCCCTGGTGTTTTTGCAGAACATCACCGGCTTCATGGTCGGGCGCAAGTACGAAAACGAAGGCATCGCCCGCAACGGCGCCAAGATGGTCACGGCGGTGGCCACGGCCCAGGTGCCCAAGTTCACCATCATCATCGGCGGCAGCTTTGGCGCGGGCAACTACGGCATGTGTGGCCGCGCCTACAGCCCGCGCTTTTTGTGGATGTGGCCCAACGCCCGCATCTCGGTCATGGGCGGTGAGCAGGCGGCCAGCGTGCTGGCCACGGTGCGCCGCGATGGTTTCGAGGCCAAAACCGGGCTCAAGGGCGAAGCCGCCTGGAGCATGGAAGAGGAGGAAGCCTTCAAGGCCCCGATTCGCCGCCAGTACGAGAGCCAAGGCCACCCCTACTTTGCCACCGCCCGCCTGTGGGACGACGGCATCATCGACCCGGCGGATACGCGGCGGGTGTTGGCGCTGGGCTTGAGCGCTTCGCTCAACGCCCCCATTCCCGAGACCAAGTTCGGCGTGTTCCGTATGTAAGCTGCGGCACTGACGGCCATGGGGGTTGTCAGCCCGGAGTTGGAACTGGTCGATATGCTGCAAAGCGAAACCCGTTAACAAGGACTTTTATGTGTGATCCGGTTTGCCCAACCAATCTCAGCACAATGATCGGCTTGCCCACCGCCCCGTGCGGCCTGAGGGGCGGCAATTGAGCACCCAGCCTAGCCAGCAAGACTGGCAGCGCCGCAGCCTGAACGCCGTCTGGCACCCCTGTACCCAGATGGCGCGCGCCGCCGTCGTGCCGCCGCTGCCCATTGCGCGCGGCGAAGGCCCTTGGTTGCATGACTACGAGGGGCGGCGCTACTTCGATGCCAACAGCTCCTGGTGGGTCAACCTGTTTGGCCACTCCGATGAAGGCATCAAAGACGCCATCAAGCAGCAACTCGACACCCTGGCCCACGTCATGCTGGCCGGCTGCACCCACGCCCCGGCCGTGGAGCTGGCCGAAAAGCTCTCGGCCCTGACCGGCGGCGCGCTGGGCCACACCTTTTTTGCCAGCGACGGCGCCAGCGCGGTCGAGATCGCGCTGAAGATGAGTTTCCATTCCTGGCGCAACCGGGGGCTGGAGGCCAAACGCGAGTTTGTTTGCCTGCGCCATGGTTACCACGGCGAAACCATCGGTGCGCTGGCGGTGACCGACGTGGCGGTGTTCCGCGATGCCTACGCGCCTTTGCTCATGCCCTCCCATGTGGTGGACTCGCCCGACAGCCGCCTGGGTGCGGACAGCGAGGCCCGTGCACTGGCGGCCTTGCGCGGCGTGCTGGAAGCGCGGCGTGGTCACATTGCCGCGCTGATCGTCGAACCCCTGGTGCAATGCGCTGCGGGTATGGTGATGCACGAACCCTCCTACCTGCGCGCGGTGCGCGCCCTGTGCGACGAGTTCGAGGTCCACCTGATTGCCGACGAAATCGCCGTGGGTTGCGGCCGCACCGGCACCTTTTTTGCGTTTGAGCAGGCGCTCGCCAGTGCCGGGCCGCCCCAAGCTGGCGAGACCCCCTCGGGGGGAGGCGCGCGTACCCGCGCGTCTGGGGGCGCACGTCTCGTCGGCTGGCCCGACTTCATCACCCTGTCCAAAGGCATCAGCGGCGGCACCTTGCCACTCTCCTTGGTGCTGACCACCGAGTCCGTGTTCCAGAGCTTCTGGAGCGACGAGGTGGCACGCGGCTTTTTGCACTCGCACTCCTACACCGGCAATGCACTCGCCTGCGCGGCGGCCAACGCTGTGCTGGACCGCTTTGCCAATCAGCAGGTGCTGGAGAACAACCGCGAGCAGGCGCGCTGGCTGCAAAACGCCTTTGCCCCCTTGCACAGCGATGCGCGGGTCGAGCACCTGCGCCAGCGCGGCATGATTTTGGCCTTTGACGTGCGCGCCGATCTGGTGGGCGAGCGCTTTGCCGAGCGCTTCCACCTGGCGGCGCGCGAGCAGGCGCTGTTGATCCGCCCGATTGGCCGCACGGTCTACCTGATGCCGCCCTACCTGGTGGACGAACCCACGGCGCGCTTTCTGGCCCACGCGGTCACGCAAACTTTGAACGAGGTCTTGTCCCATGCTGCTTGAGCACCTGAACCACAAGTTAAAAGCCATCGCAGACCAGGACCTGACCCGCGTGCTGCGCGTGGCCGAAAGCGCCACCGCGCCCCTGCAGACGGTGCGCGGCGCCGACGGCCAAGCACGCCAACTGCTGATGTTTTGCAGCAACGACTACCTGGGCCTGGCCGCGCACCCGCAGGTGGTGGACGCCTTTGCCGAAGGCGCGCGCCTGTACGGTGCGGGTTCGGGCGCCTCGCACCTGATCAGCGGCCACGGCCTGGCGCACGACACATTGGAGCGCGCTCTGGCCGCCTGGGTGGAGCCGCAGATTCCACACGCCCAGGCCCTGTTTTTTTGCACCGGCTACATGGCCAACCTGGCGGTGATCAGCGCGCTGGGGGATGAGAAAGCCGAAATTTTTTCGGACGAACTGAACCATGCCTCGCTGATCGACGGCTGCCGCCTGGCCCGGGCGCCCGTGCAACGCTATGCCCACAAAGACATGGCGGCCCTGCAGACACTGCTGGCGGCCAGCCAGGCCAAGGTCAAGCTGATCGTCACCGACGCGGTGTTCAGCATGGACGGCGACCTGGCGCCGCTGGACGAACTGCTGGCCCTGGCCGAGGCGCATGACGCCTGGCTGATCGTGGACGACGCCCATGGCCTGGGCGTGCTGGGCGCGCAGGGCCGGGGCACCTTGTCGCACTTTGGCCTGCGCAGCGAGCGCCTGATTCTGATGGGCACCCTGGGCAAGGCGGCCGGGGTGGCGGGGGCCTTCGTGGCGGCGCACCCCACCATCACGCAGTACCTGCTGCAGGCCGCGCGCAGCTATATTTTTACCACCGCCGCACCGCCCGCCGTGGCACACGCCTTGCTGAAAAGCCTGGAAATCATCGCGTCTGACGAAGGTGACCAGCGCCGCGCCAACCTGGTGCGGCTGCAGGCGCAGCTGCGCGCGGGCATTGAGCGCCTGCTGGCCGCCTACCCGCAGCTAGGCTGGCAACGGGTGCCATCGGATACCCCGGTGCAACCCCTCATCATTGGTGAGAACGGGGCCACCATGCATTTGGCCGCGCGGCTGGACGCTGCGGGCCTGCGTGTGCCCGGCATCCGGCCGCCCACCGTGCCCAAGGGCACGGCGCGCCTGCGCATCACCCTGTGCGCCACCCACACCGAGGCCGATATCCAGCGCCTGCTGCAGGCCCTGAACGAAGCCGCCGCCGAGCTGGCATCCGAGTCGCCATGAAGGGATTTTTTGTCACCGGCACCGACACCGGCATAGGCAAGACCTGCATCAGCGCAGGCCTGGCCTATGGGCTGGGTCAGGCGGGTTTGAAGGTCGCAGCCATCAAGTCGCTGGCGGCGGGGCAGGACTGGGTGGACGGGCGCTGGGTCAACGAAGACGTGGCCCTGTTGCGCCAGGCTGGCAACCTGGATTTGAGCGACGCCGACGTATGCCCGCTGCAGCTGCGCACCGCCTGCGCACCGCACATTGCGGCCCGGCTGGACGGCGTGGAAATTTCCCGCGAGGCCATTCTGGCCGCCATCCGCCGGGTCGGCGGGCGTGCCGAGGTGAGCATCGTCGAAGGCGTGGGCGGTTTTCGTGTGCCTCTGGTGCCCGGTTGGGATACGGCCGATCTGGCGGTGGACCTGCAACTGCCCGTGGTGCTGGTCGTGGGCATGCGCCTGGGCTGCATCAACCACGCGCTGCTGACCGCCGAAGCCCTGCGCGCACGCGGCCTGCACCTGGCTGGCTGGGTGGCGAACACAGTCGATGCCGACATGCCCTACCTGGCCGACAACCTGGCGGCACTGGCCGACCCTGCTGAGGGCTTGCAAGCCCCGTGCTGGGGCCAAGTGCCGCGTCTTCGCGATTTTTCTCCTGCGGCCGTGGCCGCCCACCTTGTCCAGCCTTTGGTGCTGGCTTCACTTCACGCATCATGAACTCTCTCCAAACCTCCTCCCCAACGCCTGGCGCCGCCCCTGAGACCGCCCGCAGCAATGCCCAACCCTGGACCGTGAACGCCGTGGTGGCCCTGTTTGAGCTGCCCTTTAACGACCTGATGTTCCGTGCCCAGCAGGTGCACCGGGAACATTTCGACGCCAACGCGGTCCAGCTCTCCACCCTCATGTCCATCAAGACCGGGGGCTGTGAAGAAGACTGCAAATACTGCTCGCAATCGTCCCACTCCGACACCGGCTTGAAGGCCGAAAAACTGGCGGCCCTGCAAGAAGTGCTGGAGGCCGCCCAAGCCGCCAAGGCCAACGGCGCCACCCGCTTTTGCATGGGCGCAGCCTGGCGCTCCCCCAAGCCGCGCCACCTGGAAGCGGTGGGCGAGATGGTGCGCCAGGTCAAGGCCATGGGGCTGGAAACCTGCCTCACCGCCGGTATGCTGGCCGACGGCCAGGCCGAGCAGTTGCGCGATGCCGGGCTGGACTACTACAACCACAACCTGGACACCTCGCCCGAGTTCTACGGCCAGGTCATCAGCACCCACACCTTCCAGGACCGGCTGGACACGATTGAGCGGGTGCGCGGCGCCGGCCTCAAGGTCTGCTCCGGCGGCATCGTCGGCATGGGCGAGTCGCGCCGCCAGCGCGCGGGCCTCATCGTGCAGCTGGCAAACCTGAGCCCCTACCCGGACTCGGTGCCCATCAACAACCTGGTGCAGGTGGAAGGCACGCCCCTGGCGGGCGCCGAGGCGCTGGACCCATTTGAGTTTGTGCGCACCGTGGCGGTGGCGCGCATCACCATGCCGCTGGCCATGGTGCGCCTGTCGGCGGGGCGTGAGGCCATGCCCGAGTCCATGCAGGCGCTGTGCTTCCTGGCTGGCGCCAATTCCATGTTCTACGGCGACAAGCTGCTGACCACCAGCAACCCGCAAGCCGAGTCCGACCGCCAGCTGCTGGCCCGCCTGGGGGTGCGCAGTTCGACCGAGGCCGAACTGGCGCCAGAGTCTGAGTCTGAGTCGGCCTTGGTGTCCACAGGCTGCGGCGGCTCCTGCTCCTGCGCATGCCAGAGCGAAGCGGCCCACTGATTGTTTGGAAAGTACCCCCATGTTCACCAAAATACTCATTGCAAATCGCGGTGAAATTGCCTGCCGTGTGGCCGCCACAGCGGCGCGGCTAGCTATCAAAACCGTAGCGGTGTACTCGGATGCCGACGCCACCGCCAAACACGTGGCCGCCTGCGACGAAGCCATTTACCTCGGCGGCAGCGCCCCCAAAGACAGCTACCTGCGCTGGGAAAAAATCATCGAAGCCGCCCAGGCCACGGGCGCCCAGGCCATCCACCCCGGCTACGGCTTCCTGAGCGAGAACGAAGAATTCGCCCAAGCCTGCGCCGCGGCGGGCCTGGTCTTTATCGGCCCGCCTGCGTCCGCCATCAAGGCCATGGGCCTCAAGGCCGAGTCCAAGCAACTGATGGAAAAAGCCGGTGTGCGCCTGGTGCCCGGCTACCACGGGGCGGACCAGGACCCGGCCCTGCTGCAAACCGAGGCCGACCGCATTGGCTACCCCGTGCTCATCAAAGCCAGCGCCGGTGGCGGCGGCAAGGGCATGCGCGTGGTGGAGTCTTCCGAAGGCTTTGCCGCCGCGCTGGCCAGTTGCAAGCGCGAGGCCATCAACAGCTTTGGCGACGACGCGGTGCTGATCGAAAAATACGTGCAGCGCCCGCGCCATATCGAAATCCAGGTGTTTGGCGACACCCAGGGCAACTATGTGTACCTGTTCGAGCGCGACTGCTCGGTGCAGCGCCGCCACCAAAAGGTGCTGGAAGAAGCCCCCGCCCCCGGCATGACCCCCGCCATGCGCCAGCAGATGGGCGAGGCCGCCGTGGCCGCCGCCCGTGCTGTGCACTACGTGGGTGCAGGCACGGTGGAATTCATCGTCGAGCAGGCAGAAGATACGCCTGTGGTTGAAGTCTTGAGCGCCGCCGGGCCGTCCCAAGGCGCGAGGGCCCTCTCGGGGGGCAGCGCAGCACACGCAGTGGCAAGCGTGGGGGCCTTCTATTTCATGGAGATGAACACCCGGCTGCAGGTGGAACACCCGGTGACCGAAGCCATCACCGGGCTGGACCTGGTGGAGTGGCAATTACGCGTGGCCTCGGGCGAGCCGCTGCCCCTGCGCCAAGACCAGCTGCAAATCCAGGGCCATGCCATCGAGGCGCGTATCTGCGCCGAGAATCCCGACAACAACTTCCTGCCCGCCACCGGCACTCTGAATGTGTACGGCCTGCCGTCCCACACCACGTTTGAGCGGGCACCGCAAGGCGTGCGCGTGGACTCCGGTGTGCGCGAAGGCGACACCATCAGCCCGTTTTACGACTCCATGGTGGCCAAGCTCATCGTGCACGGCGCCACGCGGGAGGAAGCCCTAGCCCGCATGGACGCGGCGCTGGCGCACACCCACATCGTCGGCCTGGCCACCAATGTGCAGTTCCTGCGGCATGTGGTCACCAGCACCTCCTTCGCCACGGCCAATCTGGACACCGGCCTGATTCCGCGCGAAGCCGCAGCCCTGTTCCGCCAGGAAAAAGTCGGCCTGCCCTTGGCTGCCGCAGCGCTGGTGGCGCACACCTTGACCACCGAGCAGGCAGCCTCTGCCCAACCCGATGCCCAGGGCTGGAACGACCCCTGGGCGCAGCGCGACGGCTGGAAGTCGCATGGCCCCTCCACGCGTGCATTCGCGGTGGAGTTTCAGGGCACCGCCCACACGGTGCTGCTCACCACCTTGCACGGCGCGGGTGCGCCCACCCGGCAGTTGCAGGTGGGTGAATCCACGGCGCCCCTACGCTACGCCAGTACCGCCAACGGCGCGCTGGACGTGGGCTGGGGCGCGCAGCGCGCCTTGGTGAATTTATATAAAAAAGGCGATGTAGCCCACGTATTCACTGCGCAAGGTGCTACACAAATCATAGCAATTGACGCCCTGGCCCACGCCGGGGATGCCCATGGTGAAGTGGGCCGCCTGACCGCGCCCATGCCCGGCAAGGTGGTGTCCTTCGCCGTCAAGGCCGGCGACCAGGTCAAAAAAGGCCAGGCCCTGGCCGTGATGGACGCCATGAAGATGGAGCACACCATCGCCGCGCCCGCCGACGGCACCGTGGCCGAGCTGCTGTTTGCGCCCGGCGACCAGGTGACGGACGGGGCCGAGTTGCTGCGCATGGAAGTGGCGGCTTAAACCGGCCAGGAGCGGGAGATGCGCATCGTGTATTTCAGCGCCGACCAGGACGCCGACCAATGGCTTCCCGGCCTGCGCGCCGCCTTGCCCGGTGCCGAAGTGTCCTTGTGGACGCAGGGCACGGCACCCGCCGACTACGCCGTCGTGTGGAAACCGCTCCAGCAACTGCTGGACGAGCAGCCGCATTTAAAAGCCCTGTTCAACACCGGCGCGGGGGTGGACGCGTTGATGGCGCTGAACCTGTCGGCCGGTGTGCCGGTGATCCGCCTGGACGACGCGGGCATGGCGGTGCAAATGGCAGAGTATGTCTGCCATGCCCTCATCCGCCACTTCCGCGAATTCGACGCCTACGAGGCCGATACCCGTGCGGGCCAATGGACCTACCGCAAGCCGCGCAGCCGCGCCGATTTTCCCGTGGGCATCCTGGGGCTGGGGGTGCTGGGCGAGCGCGTGGCCCGCGCGGTGGCGCAGTTCGATTTTCCGGTGAACGGCTGGAGCCGCTCCCCCAAAGATGTGCCCGGCGTGCAGTGCTATTCGGGGCTGGAGCGTTTGCCCGACTTCCTGGCCGCCACCCGGGTGCTAGTGTGTCTGTTGCCGCTGACCCGCGACACCCAGGACATCATGAACCAGGAGAACCTCTCCCGCCTGCAAAGCGGTGCCTATGTGATCAACGTGGCGCGCGGCGCGCACCTGGTGGATGAGGATCTACTGGCACTGCTGGACAGCGGCCATCTGGCAGGCGCCACGCTGGACGTGTTCCGCACCGAACCCTTGCCCGCCGAACACCCGTTCTGGAAGCACCCCAAGGTAACCGTCACCCCCCACACCTCGGCCCGCACCCTGCGCAGCGAAAGCATTGCGCAGATCGCGGGGAAGATCGTGGCGCTGGAGCGGGGGGAGATGGTGGCGGGGAGGGTGGAGTTGGGGCGGGGGTATTGAGGTAATGTTGCGCGGCGAAATGGGATGATTTCATGGCACCGCAAGCTGCAGTTTACGAACGGCGGGTGTTGGGGTATCTATTTGTCGGACGGATAGAGATTCGTGGAATATTTGAGAAAGGCAATGTAATGGAAATCAAGGACTACCGGCAACCCATGGTGACATCAATTGGTGTCATCCTGGGTTTTTTGATGGGTTTTTTGGGTCAGTGGGTCACCGAGCCCGATTTCAAGCTCGCCTCCGCGGATGACCACATGGTATTTGCGGGCTCGTTGGTGGGCATCGTGTTGCTTTTGGCGGCGCTGTACCGGATGCTGTCGCCGGTCATTGCAACAGAGGTGACGCAGTATTACCGGCGCACATTGCAACTCTACATGAGCGGCATTGTGGTGGCATTTTCAAGCATGGTGGTTTCGGCCTTTATTTGACACAAAGGGGGGGGCATGGGCACACGGCGGGCAATTTTGCAAAACACGGGCGCATACATGGGGGCCAGTTTGCTGGCCTGGGCCGGACCGGGCCACGGCCAATCCCCAGCGCAATGGCGCATGCCTGATGAGAGCGAGCCCCACTTGCGGACCTGGATGTCGTTTGGTGCCAGTGCCGATATTTGGGGTAACCAACTGCTGCCCGATGTACAGCGTAACTTGGCCGAGCTGGCCCGCACCATTGCCAAATATGAGCCGGTGTCGATGCTGGTGCGCAGCCAGGATCGCGCCACGGCCCAGAGCTTGATTCAGGGTGCCGACGTGACCCTGGTGGATGCTGCGCTGGATGATTTGTGGATACGCGACACCGGCCCGAGCTTTGTGGTGAACCCGGCCAAGCCGAGCGAGCGCGCTGGCGTGCAGTTCAACTTCAATGGCTGGGGCAACAAACAGGTGTATGCCAGTGATGCCAAGGTGGCCGCCCTGGTGGCGGGCGACGCAGGCGTGCCGCTGTTGCGCACACCGCTGGTGATGGAGGGGGGCTGTATTGAGGTAGACGGGCAGGGCACCGCGATCGTTACCGAGAGCTGCGTGCTCAACGCCAACCGCAATCCGGGTTTGGGTAAAACGGCTTTTGAGGCCGAACTCAAGCGCGTGCTGGGGCTGACCCACATCATTTGGTTGCCTGGCATCAGGGGGCGTGACATTACCGACGGACACACTGATTTTTACGCCCGGTTTGCCAGCCCCGGTGTGGTGTTGGCCGGGTTTGACCCCGACCCGCAGTCGTACGACCACGCGGTGACCAAGGCGCATTTGCAAATATTGCGCAACGCCAAAGACGCACGGGGTAAAAAGCTGGAGGTGGTGGTATTGCAAGCGCCAGATGCCTTCAACAATAAATATGACGCGACTACGTTCGCTGCTGGCTACATTGGTTTCTATGTGTGCAACGGTGCGGTTATTTCACAAAAATTTGGTGATGCCAAGGCCGATAGTGATGCCAAAAAGCTGCTTCAGCAGGTGTTTCCGGGGCGGGTGGTTGAGCAGTTGCGTATGGATGCCATCGCCGCAGGCGGGGGCAGTGTGCACTGCGCGACGCAGCAGGAGCCGGGGGTCTAGTTTTTGCACTTTTTGAGGTTCAGTACACATCCATTGGCAGAATCCACCGCGGCTTTGGGGCTGAAACCGCAACAGACAGCATCAATCCCCATCCCCCGCATGCACATCCGCCCCGCCATCTCCCACGACGCCGAAGCCATCAGCGCGCTGATCCGCAGCGTGGCGCATTACTTCACGCTGCATCCCCAAGGCCAGGGCACAGAAGAGTTCCTGAAAACCATCACGGGCGAGGCCATCGACGGACTCATCCACGCGGCGCACTTTCGCTACTTCGCGGGCTTCATGGGGGACGATCTTGCGGGCGTGGTCGCCATCCGCGACGACAAACATCTGTACCATCTGTTCGTGTCTCCACAATTCCAGCGGCAGGGCTTGGCCAGCCAGCTGTGGGCGCATGCCAAGGCCGATGCCCTGCGGCGCGGGAACCCGGGGGAGTTCACGGTCAACTCCAGCCCGTTTGCTGTGCCTGTGTATGCCGCCTTCGGATTTGTGCCAGTCGGAGACAAAGTGGAAACACATGGGATTGCCTTTGTGCCCATGAAGCTCTCCGATCCGTTCCCTGCCGTTTAGGCCCTCGTTCGCGTTCTCATCGATTGGAAACTCCCATGATCACCTGTTACCTGCGCTACACCATTGACCCCTACAAGCTCAAAGAATTTGAGCATTACGGCAAGCTCTGGATTCCCCTGGTTGAGAAGTTTGGCGGCAAGCACCATGGCTATTTCTTACCGTCCGAGGGGGCGAACAATGTGGCACTGGCCATGTTCTCGTTTCCGAGTTTGGCGCTGTACGAGGCCTACCGCATCCAATCCATGCAAGACGCAGAGTGCCAGGCCGCGTTCCAATATGCCGAGGACACGCGTTGCATCGTCAGCTACGAGCGCAGTTTTTTTAGGCCGGTGTTTGAATGAAGCAGACGTTCAGCTCAGATTTTCCGAGCCCAACAAAAGATAGGAGTGTCGTGCCCCATGGCTATTCGCAATAACAAGCCTGGCAAGCACAGTGCATCTGTGCCAAAGGCCTTTGATACTTTGCCTTCGCCCATCGCCGTGAACGATGGGGGTGACTTGATGACGCGGGTGGTCGCCATTCTCGATCAGGCGCGCGCCAACGTGGTGCGCGCCGTGAACAGCAATATGGTGATTGCCTACTGGTTGATTGGACGGGAGATTGTGCAGGCGCTGCAAGGTGGTGAAGAGCGGGCGGACTATGGCAGTAAATTGCTCGCCGAACTGTCTTCTTCGCTGAAGCAACGTTACGGTCGGGGGTTCTCCACGACCAATTTGAAATATTTTCGGCTGTTTTATCAGGCCTATGCCAAGCGGATGCCGGAGATTCGTCACAAGGCTTGTGACGAATTGCCCGGTCAAGACAACTTGCGCATTTTGGAGGACATGGCGGTCGCTTTGGAGGCGGTAGAGCGGGTCAAGGGATTTTCGCCAAATTTGAGTTGGTCGCATTACCGGACGCTTTCCACTGTTGATCATCGCGCCGAGCGTTTGTTTTACGAGATTGAGGCCGAACGGTGCAACTGGAGCCAGCCCGTGCTGGAGCGGCAAATTCACAGCCATCTGTTTGCGCGGCTGCTGAAAAGCAAAGACAAGGCCGGGGTGTTGCAGTTGGCGATGGAAGGGCAGGTGGTAGAGCGTCCGATGGACGTGATGAAGAGCCCCTATGTATTGGATTTTTTGGATATTCCCGAATCCACCCGGCTGCATGAGTCAGACCTGGAGACGGCCATTATCGGAAAACTGCAACCTTTCCTGCTGGAGCTTGGAAAAGGGTTCGCATTTGTTGCGCGTCAGCACCGCGTTTCCACCGAGTCGCAGCATTTCTACGTTGATCTGGTGTTTTACAACTACCTACTGAAATGCTTTGTGCTGATTGACTTGAAGATGGGAAAACTCACCCACCAAGACGTGGGGCAGATGGACATGTATGTTCGCATGTTCGACGATTTGCGTCGGGGAGAGGGCGACAACCCCTCTGTAGGTTTGATTTTGTGCGCCGAGCGCGACGAGGTGGTTGCGCGTTATTCTGTGCTGAACGAAAGCCAGCAGTTGTTTGCATCCAAGTACATGTTGTACTTGCCCAGCGAAGAAGAGTTGCGCGCTGAGATTGCGCGCGAGCAGCAGCAAATCCTATCCAACCCAACGAGTCCACCATGACCCTCCCCACCCGCGTCAAATTAGTCGATGTCGGCCCCCGTGACGGCCTGCAAAACGAGAAACAACCGGTACCCGCCGCCGTCAAGGTCGCGCTGGTGCAGCGCCTGCAAGATGCCGGCCTCAGCGAGATCGAAGTCACCAGCTTTGTGTCGCCCAAATGGGTGCCGCAGATGGCCGATAACGCCGAGGTCATGGCGGGCATCACGCGCAAGCCCGGTGTGCGCTACTCGGTGCTCACGCCCAATCTGCAGGGTTTCGAGGCTGCTTTGAAAACCCGCCCCGACGAGATTGTGGTGTTTGCCTCCGCCAGCGAAGCCTTCAGCCAGAAGAACATCAATTGCTCCATCGCCGAGAGCATCGCGCGTTTTGCGCCGGTGGTGGAAGCGGCCAAGGCCGTCGGCATTTATGTGCGCGGCGCCATGTCCTGCACCGTGGGCTGCCCCTACGAGGGCGAGGTGGCGCCCGAGCGGGTGGACTACCTGGCGGGGTTGATGCGTGGCATCGGCGTGCAGCATGTGGGGGTGGCCGACACCATTGGGGTGGGTACCCCGCTGAAAGTGCAGCGCGCCCTGGAGGCGACCCTGAAGCATTACGACCTGAACGACGTGTCGGGCCACTTCCACGACACCTACGGCCAGGCGCTGGCCAACACGCTGATCAGCCTGCAAATGGGCGTCTGGCAGTTCGACACCTCGGTGGCGGGCTTAGGCGGCTGCCCCTACGCCAAGGGCGCGACCGGCAATGTGGCGACCGAGGACGTGGTCTACCTGCTGCACGGCATGGGCATAGACACCGGCATTGATCTGGACCAACTGATCGACGCGGGCCAGTTCATCAGCGACTTTTTGCAGCGCAAGCCCAACTCCCGCGCCGCCACGGCGCTGCTCAACAAGAGGGCTGCCTGAGATGTGTGGTGCTGAAGTAAAACCGCTGCCGGATGGCGTGCAGCGTGTCGCGGCGGTCTTGCAGGCCAAGGGCCACCCGCATGCGCCGGTGATGCTGGACGGCGCCGCACGCACCGCGCAGCAGGCGGCAGACGCCCTGGGCATTGCCGTGGGGCAGATCGCCAAGAGCATCATTTTCCGGCGGCTGGAGGACGATGCGGCCGTGCTGGTGGTCACCTCGGGTGACCAGCGGGTGGACGAGAAAAAGGTGCAAGCCCTGGTGGGCGCATTGGGGCGGGCCGACGCGGCCTTTGTCAAAGCCAAGACCGGGTTTTCCATTGGCGGCGTGTCGCCCCTGGCGCACGCCACGCCCTGCGTGACGCTGATTGACCAGGAGCTGTTCCGCTTTGAAGACATCTGGGCTGCCGCGGGCCATCCGCATGGCGTGTTCAAGCTGCGGCCGCAGGACCTGGCCGACCTGTCGGGCGCGCCGGTGGCCAATGTGGTGCTGGAGGCGGTTTGGCAAAAACCGGCAAACGCTATTGAATTGATAGCGTACCGCGCACGTCTGGCGAGGGCTATCACCGAAAATGTGCCTTCACCCTGCATCTCGGTCTGCCGCATGAATCCAGACAGCGGGCTGTGTGAAGGCTGCTACCGCACGCTGGACGAGATCCGCCAGTGGAGCAGCGCCGACGATGCCACCAAGAAGGCCATCTGGAACCACATCGAACAACGATTTACCCCGGAGTTGGTATGAAACAGATCACCTGTTACCTGGACTTTATTTCGCCCTATGCCTACCTGGCGTTTGAGAAGTTGCCCGAAGCCCTGATGGGGCACAGCTACAGCGTGACCTACAAGCCCGTTTTGTTCGCCGCACTGCTCAAGCACCACGGACAGTTGGGTCCGGCGGAAATTCCGTCCAAGCGCGACTGGACCTACCGCCAGGTATTGTGGTTGGCCCGCACCCACGGTGTGGAATTGCAACTGCCCGCCAGCCACCCGTTCAACCCGCTGGGCTTGCTGCGCCTTGCGGTGGCCAGCGACCCCCAGGGCTGGCCCAACCGGTATGTGTGTGAAACGCTGTTTCGGCATGTGTGGCGCGGCGGGGCAGAAGCCGCCGACGCTCATCGCCTGCAGACGCTGACACAGCAGCTGATGCCCCAACGCGATCCGAATAGCGACGCGGTCAAGGCCCAGCTCAAAGCCCATACCGACGAGGCGCTGGCTTTGGGCATTTTTGGCGTGCCCACTTTCGCAGTGGATGGCAAGCTGTTTTGGGGTCTGGACGCCCTGTCCATGCTGCGTGCCTACCTGGCAGGGGATTCCTGGTTTGATGGGGGCTCTTGGGAGGCGGCTGCAAGCGTGGCGCAAGGGATCAGGCGTTGAATCCATGGGCATATGCCCAATGCCTTCAATTTTGCCGCCTCGCCGTTTGACTGCCTGAACCAGGACGAGCAGCGCCTGGTGCGCAACAGTGTTGACGTGGTCTATTTCCCCGAGGGCGAGACCATTCTCGACATCGGCACCACCCCCACCCACCTGTTTGTCATCATCAAGGGTTATGTGACCCAGCTGGAGGGGTCCGAGGTCATCACCACCTATGGGCCGGAAGACTGTTTTGATGGGCGCTCGCTGGTGGCCGGCAAGGTCAGCAGCCGTTTTGTGGCGGCCGAGGAGGTGGTGGCCTACCAGCTGGCGCACCAGGCGGTGAGCGACCTGATCGCCTCCAACGCCACCTTCGGCGCCTTGCTGTTTTCGGACCTCAGCAACAAGCTCAGCGCCCTGTCCGAACGCAACAGCCAGCACGAGCTGCAGTCGCTGACCTTGTCGCGGGTGGACGAGGCTTTTTTGCGCCCGGCCTACGTGGTCGACTACAGCACCGATATCCTGTCGGTGGTGAAACTGTTCCAGGAGCGCCGCAGCTCCACGGTGCTGGTGCGCGACCCCCGCACCGACCCGCCCGGACTGGGCATTTTTACGGCCACCACGCTGCAGCGCGCCGTGCTGGACGGTCGCCCCCTGAACCAATTGCCGGTGGGGGAACTGGCCAACTTTGCCCTGATTGAAGTGCGGCCATCGGACCAGTTGGGCGATGCCATGGCCTCCATGCTGCGCCACCGGGTGCACCGGCTGGTGGTGGTGGAGGAGGGGCGCATCGTGGGCATTCTGGAGTCCCTGGATTTGTTCAGTTTCCTGTCCAACCAGTCGCACCTGATCACCGAGAAAATCGAAGAGGCCCACGACCTGGAGGGCCTGAGCCAGGCGGCTGCCCAGATCACCCGCATGATGGCCTTGCTGTACCGCAGCGGCTCGCGCGTCAACCTGATTGCCAAACTGGTGCAGCAGCTCAATGCGCGTTTGTTCGAGCGCGCCTGGCAGCTGATCGCGCCTGCCGAGCTGGTGGCCCACAGCTGCCTGTTTGTGATGGGCAGCGAAGGCCGGGGCGAGCAATTGCTCAAGACCGACCAGGACAACGGCCTGATTCTGCGCGACGGCTATAACCCCCCGGCGCAACTCGACGTGTTGTGCCTGCGCTTTTCCGAGGCGCTCAAGGGCTTTGGTTACCCGCCCTGCCCGGGTCACATCATGGTGAGCAACCCGCAGTGGCGCAAAAGTGCCAGTGAATTCGGCCAGATGACGCGCCAGTGGCTGATGCTGCCCGATGGCGACAGCCTGATGAACCTGGCGATCTTCATGGACGCCCATGCCGTCTGCGGTGATGTCCGGCTGCTGGAGAATGTGCAGCGGGGGCTGATGAAGCTGGCCACCGACCACGATGCCATGCTGGCCCGCTTTGCCGCCGCCATCGATGCCTTTGGCAACCGCACCGGGTGGTGGAACCGCCTGTTGGGGCTGGGGGATACGGACCAGCACCTGAACCTCAAGAAGGAAGGCATTTTTCCGCTGGTGCATGGCGTGCGCAGTCTGGCTTTGGCGCGGCGTGTGACGGACACCAGCACCGCCGCGCGTATTGCGGCCCTGGTCGGCGACGGCACGCTGAGTACTGAAATGGGCACCGATCTGCTGGAGAGCCTGCATTTCTTCATGGGGCTCAAGCTCAAGGCCGGCCTGGCCGAGCTGGACACCGGCAAGGCGGTGACCGGCGCTATTGATGTGGCCCGCCTGAGCAGCCTGGACCGCGATCTGCTGAAAGACACCCTGGGCGTGGTCAAGCGCTTCAAGGTCCTGCTGCGCCAGCGTTTCCATCTGGACTCGGTGGGATGAACGCCTTGCTGTTGCCGCAGCGCTGGTGGGCTGCGCTCAAGCGCGAGTGGCTGATTTACCACCTGGGTGACCCGTCCTTTCGGTTTATGTTCGACCCGGCGCCCGACCAGGAGTGGGTGGCGCTGGACTGCGAAACCACGGGCCTGAACGTGCGCAGCGACGAGATCATCTCGATTGGTGCGGTGCGCATTGTGGGCAAGCGCATCATGACCAGCGAGCGGCTGGAACTGCTGGTGCGCCCCGAACGCGGTGTGTCGCCCGAAAGTGTGCGCATTCATCGGCTGCGTGCGCGTGACGTGGCACAGGGTATGCCGATCGAAGAGGCCATGAAACGACTGATGCATTTCATTGGCAGCCGACCCCTGGTGGGCTACTACCTGGAGTTTGATGTGGCCATGCTCAACCGCGCTATCTGGCCCATTTTGGGCCAGGGTTTGCCGCAACCCAAGATTGAAGTGTCGGGCCTGTACTACGACTACAAATTCAGGCAGCTTGCGGCCCACCAGCACCAGGGCAACGTGGACATTGACCTGCGTTTTGCCACCATGATGAACGACCTGGGCTTGCCCTTGCGCGATGCCCACGATGCGCTCAACGACGCGGTGATGGCCGGGCTGGCCTTTGTCAAGTTGCGGCAGTTGCGGCCTTCGCCTTAGAGTCCGACCTCTCCTGCCTCCACCAACTTGCGGGCGTAGTCGTAGGCCGCGCCCACGGCTTTTTCCTGGCTCGGAAAATCATTGGGGACACGTCTTCGCAGGCCGGGAATGTGCGTCTTGGTGATGTCGCTCAGCCGCTCAAAGCGGGCCCACGCCATCCACCGGCCCGTTGGCTCCTTTCGCGCATGCACGCTGATGTAGTAGCCATTCAGTTCCAGAAATCCATTGATGTCCATGGCTGACTCCTTTGCTTGGAATGGAAAGCATGAAACCTTGAGTTTTTGTCCATTTGACAAAAATCATTCACCTGGAAATGCCCACCGTTAACCTGACTGTGGCGCATGGTGTCAGATCCGCGCCAAGAGTCAAGGGAGTTGGTTCGGGTGACGGAGGTGGTGCATGGTACGCACGAGACCAAAGGGGTGGCTACTGACAAATCGGAGGGCTTGGTAATGCACGAAAACGCACCAGAAACCTGCATGGACAAAAACAACCCGCCCCTGACTTTTGGCGTGTTTAAACCTGTGGGGCATACGGTCATGGCATTCCAGTCCGACACAGACCTGCAGGCGGCGGTCCATGCCTTGGCCGAACATGGCTTCTCCAGCGCGACCTGGGTCCGCTACGCGCCGGATGAAATGTCCGCCTTGGTGGATGTCGAGTTGCAGGACGCCAGCCCGCTTGCAGCTTTTGGCTACGAACTGGACCTGGCCAAAGTGCACCGCATACTGGCGGAGCAGGGATGCAGTTTCCTGGTGGTGCATGCGCCAGGTAAAGAGCAGGCCGAGAGGGTGGCAGACATTGCGCGCACCATGAAAGCGGTTGCCGCCCAGCACTACGGCACCTTCGTGATCGAAGATGTCGTTGAATTTACACCCGGACCAGCTCCCGTGCCCTGAAGCAAAAAAAACCGGGCGCGTGGCCCGGTTGAGATGCGCAACGGAGCGGCAGGCCCCCGTTGCGGTCGGTGCTTTTTTAGTGGCCGGAAGCGCCGGATGCGCCAAAGCCGGTTTCCGAACGCACCTGCTGCGCAGGGAACGCCGCACGTTCCTTGGCGGCATTGGGGCTGCGGTCCAGGATGGAGAACAGCCAGATACCCACGAAGCCAATGGTCATGGAGAACAAGGCGGGTGAGGTGTAAGGGAACAGCGCCGAACCCTTGGGGTTGCCCAGTGTGGCTTCCCACACGGAGGGCGACACCACGGTCAGGGCTACGGAAGAGATCAGCCCCAGGAAGCCGCCAATGACGGCACCTTTGGTGGTGCAATCTTTCCACAGCACCGACATGAACAGCACGGGGAAGTTGGCCGACGCCGCAATGGCAAAGGCCAGGGACACCATGAAGGCGATGTTTTGCTTCTCAAACGCAATGCCCAGCACCACAGCCACCACGCCAAGCACCAATGTCGTGATACGCGACACCTTCAGTTCAGACGCGCTATCGACCTTGCCCTTCTTGATGACGGTGGCGTAGATGTCGTGTGACACCGCCGATGCGCCGGAGAGCGTCAGCCCTGCCACCACGGCCAGAATGGTTGCAAAGGCCACGGCCGAGATGAATCCGAAGAACACATTGCCGCCCACCGCTTTGGCCACCAGCACCGCCGCCATATTGGCCGAGCCGCCGCCGCCCTTGATGATGCCCTTGGCCGTATCGGCAAACTCGGGGTTGGTCAACACCAGGGTGATGGCGCCAAAGCCGATGATGAAAATCAGAATGTAGAAGTAGCCAATCCAGGTGGTTGCCCACAGCACGGACTTGCGGGCTTGTTTGGCATCCGGCACGGTGAAAAAGCGCATCAGGATGTGGGGCAAACCGGCGGTGCCGAACATCAGCGCCATGCCGAAGGAAATGGCCGAGATCGGGTCTTTCACAAAACCACCGGGTCCCATGAGCGCCTGGCCAATGGCTGCGGCGTCCACTTCGGTCTTGCCACCGTTGATGGCCAGTTGGGTCTTGACTTTCACGCCAGCGGCAAACAGGGCTTCAAAGCTGAAGCCGTAGTTCGACATGACCATGAACGCCATGAAGGTCACGCCCGCCAGCAGCAAGCAGGCCTTGATGATCTGCACCCAGGTGGTGGCGGTCATGCCGCCAAACAGCACATAGACCATCATCAGCGCGCCCACAATCACCACGGCCAGCCAGTAGTCCAGGCCGAACAACAGCTTGATCAGCGCACCCGCGCCCACCATCTGGGCAATCAGGTAAAACGCCACCACCACCAGCGTGCCGGAGGCCGCAAAGATGCGGATGGGCTTTTGCTGGAAGCGGTAACCGGCCACGTCGGCAAAGGTGAATTTGCCCAGGTTGCGCAGACGCTCGGCCATCAAAAAGGTAATGACGGGCCAGCCGACCAGAAAGCCGATGGAGTAAATCAGGCCGTCATAACCAGAGGCCATGACCGCAGCAGAAATCCCCAAAAACGACGCGGCGGACATGTAGTCACCCGCAATCGCCAGGCCGTTCTGGAAACCGGTGATGCCGCCACCGCCGGTGTAGAAGTCCGCGGCCGATTTGGTCTTGGCCGCAGCCCACTTGGTGATGAACAGCGTCATGATGACGAAGCCGCCAAACATGCTGATGGCCACCCAGTTGGTGGGCTGTTTTTCGACCTGCCCGAGGTCGGCGCCGGCGGCCATGGCCAGGCCCGATGCCAGCAGCGCCAGCAGCGCTACAAAAGTGGATTTTCCCAAGTTCATTTGGAGACGTCTTTCAAAATGGCAGCGGTCAGCTCATCGAACTCGCTGTTGGCACGGCGCACGTAAATGCCGGTGATGAGAATGGTGAACACGATGACACCCATGCCGATGGGAACGCCCACTGAAGTCACGCCGGTCCCCATGGTTTGGGCCAGAAAGGGTTTGTTGAACGCGATGAGCGCGATGTAGCCGTAGTACACGACCATCATCAGCAGGGTCAGTCCCCAGCCGAAGCTGTTGCGCTTGGACCGAAGTTCGCGGTACTTCGGGTGTGATTGAATTTTGTTGACCACAGAATCATTCATGTGGGTCTCCTTGGGGTTGGTTGATTTGTCGGGATGCGTTGCAACACATGGGGGCGGATTCTGCAAACAGGGACTGACCAAGCCCTTACGTAATTTATGGGTAAGCGACAGGGGTGCCCGTGCAGCGGGGAGGAATATTTGTCAGAGTGCCGTCAGTTGGTCACTTGATAGTCTGAACAAGATGCCCGGCGTGGAGCCAGCTATTTAACAAGGATGGAGACACATTTATGGCGGCAACCGCTGCACGCCCGATGTCGGCAGAAGAAAAGAAAGTTGTCTTCGCGTCTTCGCTTGGCACTGTTTTTGAATGGTATGACTTCTACCTGTACGGCGCGTTAGCCCCCATCATCGCAAAACAGTTCTTTAGTGGATTGGACGATGGCTCTGCCTTCATTTTTGCATTGCTGGCGTTTGCGGCGGGGTTCATTGTGCGGCCTTTCGGGGCACTGGTGTTCGGCCGCGTGGGTGACATGATTGGCCGTAAATACACCTTCCTGGTAACGATCCTGATCATGGGCCTGTCCACCTTTATCGTGGGTGTCCTGCCCAGCTATGACGCGGTCGGTGTTGCGGCGCCGGTGATCCTGATCGCACTGCGCATGTTGCAAGGCCTGGCCCTCGGCGGCGAGTACGGCGGCGCAGCCACCTACGTGGCGGAGCACTCCCCGCAGGGTCAACGTGGGGCTTACACCTCCTGGATTCAGACCACCGCAACGATGGGATTGTTCTTGTCACTGGTGGTGATTCTGGGTACCCGCAGCATGACCGGTGAAGCGGCGTTTGCCGACTGGGGCTGGCGTGTTCCGTTTCTCGTGTCCATTGTGTTGTTGGCGGTGTCGGTTTACATCCGCTTGAGCATGAATGAATCCCCCGCTTTCACCAGGATGAAGGCCGAAGGCAAGACTTCGAAGGCTCCAGTGGCCGAGTCTTTCGGCCACTGGAAAAACCTGAAGGTTGTGATTCTGGCCCTGTTGGGGTTGACTGCGGGTCAAGCGGTGGTGTGGTACACAGGCCAGTTCTATGCTTTGTTCTTTTTGACCCAGGCGCTCAAGGTGGACGGTGCAACAGCCAACATCATGGTGGCCATCTCTCTGGTCATTGGTACCCCCTTCTTCGTGATTTTTGGCGCATGGTCTGACAAGGTTGGCCGCAAGCCCTTCATCATGGCGGGCTGCCTGTTGGCGGTGGTGACTTACTTCCCGGTGTTTTCCGCCTTGACCAAGGCCGCCAACCCGGATCTGGCTGCCGCACAGGCTGCCAACAAGGTGGTGGTGACGGCGTACCCCGGTGAGTGCTCGTTCCAGTTCAATCCCACGGGTACGGCCAAATTCACGAGTTCCTGCGATATTGCCAAACAGGCATTGGCGGGCGCGTCCGTGAGTTACGAAAATGCGGTGGCTGCCGCAGGCACTCCTGCCACCATTGCGGTGGGCACCACGGTCATTGCCAGCTATGCCTCCAAAGGCATGGCCGCTGCCGATGTCAGAGCCAGGAGCGACGAGTTCAAAAAGACCCTGGCCGATGCCCTGAGGGCGGCCGGGTACCCCGCCAGGGCGGACATGGTCAAGTTTGACAAGGCCGCCGTTATCGCCATCCTCTCCTACCTCGTGATTTTGGTCGCCATGGTGTATGGCCCTATTGCCGCCATGCTGGTGGAGATGTTCCCCACCCGTATCCGCTACACCTCCATGAGCCTGCCGTACCACATCGGCAATGGCTGGTTCGGTGGTTTGCTGCCCACCACCGCGTTTGCCATCGTGGCCCAGACCGGCAATATGTACAACGGCCTGTGGTACCCCATCGCCGTGGCCGGCATGACCTTTGTCATCGGCATGTTGTTCGTCAAGGAAACCAAAGATGTGGATATTTACGATATGGACTGAGCTGCGTTGAGCTGATGCCGGTCCAATGTCAATTGGGGTTTGCCGGTGGTGGAATGGGATAGGAAAGTCTGAATAATGTCAGGTTCCGAGTCCATAGTGAACTTACGGTGGGTGAGTCTACCGCCAACCAAGACCGTATGACCGTCATGCTTGAAGCGCCGCAACCCCCAAACACACGCCTTTATGCCAAGACACTGGTCGGGCAACAGGAGATACAGGCACGCACACTTGGCCTGTCCCCTTTGCTGCGCAGGGCGTTGATTCTTATCGATGGCAAGCGTCGGGTGAATGAATTGCTCCCCTTTGTACACGGGCAAGACATTGATGCGTTGATGCGGCAACTGTTGGAGCAGGGCTGTATTGCAGAGCAAGAAGATACGGTGCCTGCCCAAGCGCGGGATGCGAAGTCGGCCACTGCCGCCGCAGGGCCATCAGCGTCGGCCACTCCAGGCGCAACGGCTGCCTTGGACGGGCTGCCGCCGCCCGAAACACGCAGCGCCAAAGACCTGCAGATGGCGCGCACGTTCATGACAAACACGATCAATACCATGTTTCCGCAGCATAGCCGTTTGACCTTGATCGAGGCGATCCATGCGTGCAAAACCTCCGAGGCCCTGCGGCGTGTCTACCCCGATTGGGTGCAGACCATGGCCACCAGTGCCATTGGTGCCAAGCGCTTGCCAGAGCTCAGCCGCCAGTTGCTCACCACCCTCTAAGCTGGCGCAGCCGGGGCATGCTCCCACGTTCGGATTAGGGCGTATCGTCTGTTTTTTTGAGGCCAGAGGCCTGCGCTTGCTGCTTTCGTTTCTTCACGCCCAGGAATACATGGATGGCCGACACAATGTTCACCGCAACGACCAGCAGGGCTGGCCAAAACGGCAGATCCTGGCCTGAGATTGCGCCGTAAAAAAGCAGGCCGCCCAGCGCCACTGCGCCAATGAGCAGTCCGATGAGATCCCCGCGGATGAGTCCGAGTTGCTTGCGATTGACCATATTTTTTCCTTTACTTCGCTGGAAATTTACCACGGTAAATAGTTTTGGAGCGGGGCCTGCGCCCGCAGCGCCACTTCAGGAATTCTCTCGGTGTTTTCCCTAGATATGGGCTTCAAATGGACGTAAATATCTTTTTATAAGAAAAGTGTAAGTATCGGTCGCAATAGTCCTCCCTGCAGTGTGTGAACTGGTTTGCGCAATGTACGGGGGCACCAAAATTTTTTGTTGCCTTGGCTTTCAATATTTGAGGAGATTTCATGAAGGAAGACTTAGGTAGTCAAGCCTACTGGAAGGAAACCCTGAAGCTGCTGAGGAATGTTTTGATCCTCTGGTTCTTGGTGTCATTCGGTGCCGGCATTTTGTTTGTTGACTTTTTCAACCAGTTCCACCTTGGTGGTTACCCCTTGGGATTCTGGTTTGCCCACCAGGGTTCCATGTATTTCTTTGTAGTGCAGATTTTTTACTATGCCTGGCGCATGAATAACCTGGACATCAAGTTTGATGTTCATGAAGACTGAGGACTAAAACATGGATCTTCAAACCACAATCTACGTCATGGTGGGGCTGAGCTTTTCGCTCTACATCGGTATTGCCATCTGGGCACGTGCCGGCTCCACCAGTGAGTTTTATTCTGCGGGTGGCTCAGTGCACCCGGTGCTCAACGGCATGGCGACCGGTGCGGACTGGATGTCGGCGGCTTCCTTTATTTCCATGGCCGGCTTGATCGCCAACATGGGTTACGGCGGCGGCCTGTTCCTGATGGGCTGGACCGGCGGCTATGTGCTGCTGGCCATGTTGCTGGCACCCTACCTGCGCAAGTTCGGTAAATTTACCGTGCCGCAGTTCATTGGTGACCGCTTCTACTCCAAGGGCGCTTCAATGGTCGCGGTGGTCTGTCTGCTCACAGCATCACTCACCTACATCATTGGCCAGATGACCGGTGTGGGCGTGGCGTTCTCACGTTTCCTGGGTGTGTCAAGTGAGGTCGGCATTTACGTCGGTATGGGCATTGTGTTCCTGTACGCGGTGTTCGGCGGCATGAAGGGCATCACCTACACCCAGGTGGCGCAGTACGTCGTGTTGATCCTGGCTTACACGGTGCCTGCAGTGTTTATCTCCTTGCAACTCACCGGCAATGTCCTGCCGCAGCTGGGCCTGGGTAGTATGCTGACAGGTTCGGATGTATCCCTGCTGGCCAAACTGGACTCGGTGGTCACTGACCTGGGTTTTGGCAAGTACACCACCACCACGGCTGGAAGCACACTCAATATGTTTGTGTACACCCTGTCGTTGATGATCGGTACTGCCGGTCTGCCCCACGTCATCATGCGATTCTTTACGGTGCCAACCGTGAAAGACGCACGTTCAAGCGCTGGTTGGGCGCTGGTGTTCATCGCCATCCTGTACACCACGGCGCCTGCTGTGGCGGCCATGGCCAAGTTGAACCTGCACTCCACCGTTAACACGGCGGTGGTGAAGGGCGGTGACTTGTATGCTCCTGAAGCCAGCATTCAGGCCGAAGGTCGTCCTGACTGGATGAAGCGTTGGGAGAAAACCGGTCTGCTGAAGTTTGAAGACAAGAACGGTGACGGCCGTATCCAGTACTACAACGACAAGTCCAAAAACGAAGCCGCCGTGGCCAAAGCTGCTGCAGCTGGCTGGAAAGGCAATGAGCTGACAGTGAACGCCGACATTATTGTGCTGGCCAACCCTGAAATTGCCTTGTTGCCTAACTGGGTGATTGGCTTGGTGGCTGCGGGTGGCTTGGCTGCTGCGCTGTCTACGGCTGCTGGTTTGCTGATGGCTATTTCTGCGGCGGTTTCGCATGACCTGATCAAGAACGTTTTCGTTCCTGATATCTCCGAGAAAAACGAGCTGCTGGCGGGCAAGATTGCCATGGCGGTGGCGATTGTGATCTCGGGCTGGCTGGGTCTCAACCCGCCAGGGTTCGCGGCGGGTACGGTGGCTTTGGCCTTCGGTATTGCGGCCAGCTCGCTGTTCCCCGCCATCATGTTGGGCATTTTCTCCAAGAAGATGAACAAAGAGGGTGCTATCGCCGGTATGTTGGCTGGCTTGTTCATCACCTTGTTCTATGTGTTTGCGCACAAGGGTATCTTCTTCATCAAGGGCACCGACTTCCTGCCTTTGATTGGTGGAGCCAATCCCTTCTTCGGCATCACGCCGGAGGCCTTCGGAGCCATTGGTGCATTGGTGAACTTTTGCGTGGCTTCGTTGGTGTACCGGGTTACACCGGCAACGCCATCGCATATCCAGGCTATGGTTGAAGCGGTGCGTGTTCCCCGCGGCTCCAAGCTGGTGGACGGTGCCCACTAAGGCGCGGGCTATTTTCTGATCAGATCCCTCAGGCCCCATCTTTAGGCCAGGGTGACAACCAAGGCCCTGTCAGTCATACTGGCAGGGCCTTTCTACTGAAACTGGAGTTTTGCATGGCATTTGATATCAGCGTTGCAACCACATGGATACTTTTTCTGGCGCTGTTTCCCATTAGTTTTTTTTGGCTGCGCAGGGCTTGGCGTATCGTGATGAAGCGGGATTTTTCGGAGGTGGCTATCAAGCGCGGTGAGTCACCCGCCGACCCGGAAAAGTTTGCTCCCTATGAGATGGCAATCAATTTGGTTTGCGGCGTGATTTTGCTTTCTGTCATCGTGGCAGTCGTTACGGGCAGTTGGGAGTACAGCACCTGGAGTGCGATCGCCGGGAGCACCATATGGTGCAAGTTTTTTGCCAGCTTTGCGCTGAGTCGGCATGCCCACGCCAGCTGGATCAAGGGAAAAGCCTGATTTGCCAACCTGACCTGACCTGACTAGGCCTGAACCATGTCCAATGACGTCACGTCCCAGCGTCTGGTGGCCTTGTTTTGTTTGGGCTGGCTGCTGCTGAATTTTCCACTGTTGGGCCTGTGGGATGTGCGGGCCACCGTGATGGGCCTGCCCTTGTTTCCAGTCGCTCTGTTTTTGTTGTGGGCGGTTTTGATAGCGGTGCTTGCCTGGTTGATGGAGCGGCGCACTCACGGACCACAGGACGACTAGGCATGCTGTCGCCAGCACTGGTCATAGGCGCGTCATTTGGATATTTGTTGCTCTTGTTTGCGGTGGCAAGTTACGGTGATTGGCGCGCTGCACAAGGGCGATCCATCATCGCCAATCCCTGGACCTATGCTTTGTCCTGGGCTGTGTATTGCACCGCCTGGACTTACTTCGGAAGTGTCGGGCGTGCGGCGTCCGGAGGGGTCAGGTTTTTGCCGATCTATCTGGGGCCTACCCTGGCCATGGTGCTGGGGTGGCTGGTGTTGCGCAAGATCATACGGATCGCCAAGACCTATCGCATCACCTCCATCGCAGACTTTATTGGAAGCCGCTACGGCAAAAGCCCCCTGCTTGCCGGGCTCGTGACCTTGATTGCCGTGGTGGGTATCGTGCCTTACATCGCGCTGCAACTCAAGGCGGTGTCGGCGGGTTACAGCTTGTTGACGGCAAGTTTCCTGGCCGAGTTGCCCACGCAAGCGCATTGGACGCAGGACAGCACCTTTTACATGGCATTGGCATTGGCGGGGTTCACCATGGTGTTTGGTGCCCGGCACCTGGATTCGGGTGAGCGCCATGAAGGCATGGTGGCGGCGGTTGCGTTTGAATCGGTGGTCAAGCTGATTGCCTTTTTAGCTGTGGGCCTGTTTGTGGTGTACGGCCTGTTCAATGGTCTGGCCGATTTGTTTTCGCGGGTGCAGGCCGTACCCGAGCTGGCCAGGTTGTTGCAGCTGGAACAACCTGGCGGTTTTTCCTGGATGCAGTGGTTTGCCTTGACGCTGCTGTCCATGTTGTCGGTGATTTTTTTGCCGCGCCAGTTTCAGGTGATGGTGGTGGAAAACGTGCGTGAGAGCCATTTGCGCCGCGCCGTCTGGGTGTTTCCGCTGTATCTGCTGGCCATCAATTTGTTTGTGTTGCCGATTGCCCTGGGCGGCTTGTTGTACTTTGGCGTGGGGCAGATGAATGCCGATAACTTTGTGTTGTCGCTGCCCTTGGCGGCAGGGCAACCCGCGCTGGCCTTGTTTGCATTTATTGGAGGCGTGTCGGCGGCAACCGGCATGGTGATCGTGGAAACCATTGCGGTATCCACCATGGTCTGCAACGAGATGGTCATGCCATTGCTCCTGCGCACCGCTTACTTTCGCCCTGGCGCGGGGCGCGACGTCACCACATTGCTGCTGGGTATCCGGCGTGCGGCGATTTTGGGCGTGATGGTCTTGGGTTATGTGTATTTTCATTTGGCGGGAGATGCTTATGCGCTGGTCAGCATCGGGCTTATCAGCTTTGCAGCCGTGGCACAGTTCGCCCCGGCAGTGCTGGGTGGGATTTATTGGAAGGGCGGGACTCGCCTGGGTGCATTGGCCGGGCTGCTGGCCGGATTCCTCATGTGGACCTACACGCTGATGCTGCCTTCCATCGCCAAATCGGGATGGCTGGGGGTCGAGTTTTTGAATCGTGGTTTGGGCGGTTGGGATTTGCTGCGTCCAGAGCAGTTTCTGGGTTTGCACGGCATGGACAACCTGACCCATTCCTTGTTTTGGAGCCTGCTGGTGAATACCGGTGCGTATGTCGGCTTGTCCTTGTGGCGTCCGCCATCCGGTCGGGAGTCCAGCCAGGCGCTGTTGTTTGTCGATGTGTTGAAAAGTACAAACGCCAGCAGCCCGGTGTTTTGGCGCGGAAGCGCCAACGTGGCGGACCTGTTGCGTTTGTGTGAACGGTTTTTGGGCGTGGAAAAGGCCACGGCACTGTTTCAAGAGTACGCATTGCAAGCGGGTGTGCGCCAGATCGAAGCGATTCGTCCAGACGCGCGATTGGTGCAGTTTGTCGAAACACAACTGGCTGGCGCAGTCGGCAGTGCGTCTGCCAGGGTACTGGTCGCCTCCAGTGTCGAGGAGGATGCACTGACCCCCGACGATGTGTTGCGCATTCTGGACGAGGCATCCCAGTTGCGGGTCTATTCACGGGAACTGGAAGAAAAGTCAGAGTCTTTGCAGCAGGCCACAGCAGACCTGCGCAAGGCCAACGAGCAGCTTAAAAGTCTGGACAAACTGAAGGATGACTTCATGTCCTCGGTCACGCATGAGTTGCGCACGCCGTTGACCTCGATACGTGCGCTGGCGGAGCTTTTGCGGGACGATCCGAAGCTGGAATTGACCCAGCGTTGCAAATTCTTCGAAATTATCGTCAGCGAAACCGAACGCTTGTCGCGGCTTGTCAATCAGGTTCTGGACATGGCAAAAATCGAGTCCGGTCATGTGGAGTGGCATGTTGCGCCGGTTGACATGTGTGCACTGGTTCGGCAAGCGGTGGTGGCGACCACCCCCATGTTCCATGAGCAGCAGATTGCGGTTGAATTGAATTTGCCGACGCAGGCGCCCGCTGTCATGGCCGACAACGATCACTTGATGCAGGTCATGCTTAATCTGCTGTCAAATGCCGCCAAATTTGTGCCCGCCGTGGGTGGTCGGGTTGGTGTAAGCCTGTATTGCGACGATAGAAGCTTGGTTGTGGCGATTCAAGACAATGGGCCGGGTGTTGCGGTAGCGCAGCAAAGTCTGATTTTTGAACGTTTCCGGCAAGGCGGTGATGCCAGCAACCGTCCACAAGGCACTGGTTTGGGCTTGCCAATCAGCCGTCAGATCGTGGAGCATTTTGGTGGTCGGCTTTGGCTTGAATCGGGCCCGTTGGGTGGGGCCAGATTCTTGTTTTCCCTGCCACTGATTGAACATGCCGGTTTTGCCGAAGCTTAAGAATGGAGACCCCTGTGAACTTTAAAATATTGGTGGCCGATGACGAGCCCAACATCGTAATTTCGCTGGAGTACCTCCTTAAGCGCGAAGGTTATACGGTCATTGTTGCCAAGGACGGCCAGGAGGCATTGGATGCCATCGCGCGTGAACTGCCCGACCTGGTGTTGCTGGATGTGATGATGCCCAAAAAGACCGGTTTTGAAGTCTGCCAGGCAGTGCGATCCACCGAGGCATTGCAAGCGACGAAAATTCTGATGCTCACGGCCAAGGGGCGCGACACGGATGTAGCGAAAGGGGTGGCATTGGGGGCAGACGCCTACATGACCAAGCCGTTTTCTACCCGGGAATTGGTCCAGAAAGTGGCGCAGATGCTGGGGCAAACGCCGTGAAGACCGATCGCCGGATGGTCATGGCGATTGTGGTCATTGGCTTGGCGACACTGGTTTGGCTCTTGTTGACGATGGGCCTGATCGCATCAACGCTGGAGTCCGAGCAGCGCGCATTGGTGATGAACCAATTGGCGCCGCGCCTTGTTTTGATCGCCATGACCTGGTTTTTTGGGCTGGGGGCCATCGGGGCGACATTGCGCTGGCTGTTTCGCCGCTATGCCATGGCACCTGCGCGTTTGCTGGAGCAGACCAAGGTACTGTTGGCGGCGTCCAAGGCGGCTCCCATGAACCACCAGGGCACCAAGGAAACCAAGGCCCTGGCACTCGCGATTTTCGAGTTGGCATCGCAGCGCGACACCCTGCGGGAAGATGTTGCGGTGCAAATCGAACAAGCCAGCCTCCGTGTGCAGCAAGAAAAGAACCGCCTGGCTGCGCTGATGTCCGAGTTGACGCAGAGCGTGGTGGTGTGCAACCTGGATGGCCGCATCATCCTCTACAACAACCGGGCGCGGTTGCAGTTCAAAACCCTCTCGCAGAGCCCTGCGCTGGCCGGTGGTGCAGAGTTGGTCGGCATAGGGCGCTCCATTTATGCTGTATTTGACCGGCAGCTGGTGGCGCACGCGCTGGAGAGCATCCAGCAGCGGATGGCCCGCGGGGCCGGGAGTCCGTCGACGCAGTTTGTGACCACCACGCAGGCCGGGCAATTGCTGAAGGTGCAAATGGCCCCCGTGCGCCAGGTCGATGCCCCCGGCGGCGCAGAGATCAGCGGTTTCGTCCTGATGCTTGACAACGTGACGCGTGCTTTTGAGGAAGAGCACTTGCGTGACCAGCTGCTGCATGGGCTCACGGAAGGCAGCCGTTCTTCGCTTGCGAATATTCAGGCTGCGGTGGACATGCTGGCCTACCCGGATATGGAGCCCGTGATGCGTGAGCGCTTCTTGGCGGTGGTGCGTGAAGAGGTCGGCAGCATGGGCGCGCGCATCACCGACTTGACGAAAAAGGCCGCGCAAGGTTTGAAGGCACGCTGGCCACTTGAAGAGATGATGGGGTCCGATGTGTTGTTGGCCACCCAGCGCCGCATCGAGGCGCGCACCCAACGCACGGTGACGCTGGAAAATCCGGATCTCACCCTGTGGCTCAAGGTGGATAGCTTCAGCCTGACGCAGGCGCTGGACTATTTGGCGATGCGCTTGGTGGACGAGTTCGATGTGCGGTTTTTTCGGCTTCGCCTGCAGGCTGCGGGTGAACGTGCCCAGCTGGACCTGATCTGGACCGGTCAGGCAATGAGCACCGAGACCGTGATGAGTTGGGAGATGGACAGCATGCGTTTTGGGGCCGAGAGCACGCCACTGACCGTGCGCGACGTGGTGGAGCGCCACGGCGGCGAAATGTGGTTTGAACGTGAGCGGATTCGCCACGAGGCGTTTTTCCGGTTCTTGCTACCCCTGGCCAGTGTGCAGGAGCAGCTGGAAGCCACCCAGATCTTGCACAACGACAGCCGCCCGGAGTACTACGACTTTGACTTGTTCCAGTCCAGCGTTCAAAGCCATGCGCTGGAAGACCGCTTGCTCTGTGACCTGGTCTACACGGTGTTTGATACCGAAACCACCGGCCTGAATCCGTCCGGGGGCGACGAGATCATTCAGATCGGTGCGGCCCGCATTGTGAATGGCAAGTTGCTGCGCCAGGAGCGCTTTGATCAGTTGATCAACCCCGGGCGCCTGATTCCGGCGGCCACGGTTCCGATTCATGGCATCACCCAGGACATGGTGATGGGCAAGTCGCCCATCACCGAGGTGTTGCCCGCGTTTTACGCCTTCGCGCAGGATACGGTGCTGGTGGCGCACAACGCCGCATTTGACATGAAGTTCTTGCAGCTGCAGCAGGCCAAGACCGGGCTGGTGTTCAGCCATCCGGTGCTCGACACCTTGTTGCTGTCCGCCCTGGTGCACCCCAACCAGGAGTCGCACCGCCTGGAGGCAATTGCTGAGCGTTTCAATATCACCGTGCTCGGGCGCCACACGGCCCTGGGCGACGCGCTGGTGACCGCCGAAGTCTGGCTGCGCCTGATCCCGTTGTTGCAGGCCATGGGCATTCGGACTCTGGGCCAAGCCCGCGAAGCGGCGCAAAAGACCTATTACGCGCGCCTGAAGTACTGAGGGCGAACGCGCCCTGCCGTCAAAACTGGCCTCCAGAGTAACGCTGTTGCAACACCTCTTGCAGCGTTCGCACCACCGCAAAGGCATCTTTGAGCTGGCTGCGTTCAAAGTTGGACAACTCGTCCAGTGCCAGAAAATTGTCGGGGTCTCTGCCCTGGGTGATTTGGCGGGCCTGGTGGGCGATCCGCAATTTGCCCAGAAACTCCAGCGCGTCGCGCAGATCGCGGGCGCTTTGCGGGCTCACCTCGCCGGCTTGCGACGACATTTCCAGCCGGTCGTGGGTGTTGGCGTGTGGCACGCCCGCAGCCAGGGCATACACCCGCGCCAAATCCACAATCGGCACGATGCCCGTGTGTTTGAGGTCGATGGTGTGGGCGTTGGCGCCACCTCGGATGGGCGAAAGCTGCCCGAACATACCCAAGGGCGGCCGGTGTTTGAGCGCATTGCCGACCATGTGGGCCAGGAACAGGCTGTTGCCCCTGGTGAGCTGGACGATGTCCTGGCGCAAACGGTCAAGCAAGTCGACCTTGCCGTATATCGCCCGCAGGTCAAAGAAGACACAGGTCAGCATCAGCGCCTTGGGCTTGGGCTGATCGATCCACTTGTGAAAGTAGTCGACCCACACGTGGCGTGGCTGGCGCCAGATGTCGGTCATGGCCATCATCGCGCCGGGGCAATGGACATAACCACACGCGGCCAGACCGTCACAGACCCACTTTGAAAATGCCTTGAAATAGGTGCCATGGCGGGCCTCGTCAAAGCAGTCGTCGAGAATCAGGCAATTGTCCTGGTCCGACTTGGCGGTTTGCTCGCTGCGCGCCTGCGAACCCGCTGCGACCCAGACGTAGTCGACCGGCGCTGGCCCCAGTTGCTGCGTGGCCAGGTGGATCAAGCGGGTGGTCAGCGCGTCCACAATGGTGGTCACAATGTGCCCGGTGCTGTAGGCGCTGGCATCGGCCGCCGCCAGGTGCAACTGCAACTGGCGGACGCGGGCACTGATGCGTGTGAGGCCTTCCAGCGAGGTCTGTTTGTAGATGTCCCCGGCGAGATACACCGCCGAGGTGCTGTGCTGTTCCGTCAGGTCGGTCGTGGTGATCATGCCGAGAATGCGCTGGCCATCCATCACCGGCATGTGGTGAATGTTGTGGCGCGCCATCAACAGCAGTGCGTCAAACGCCGGGCTGTTGGCGTCCACGGTCATCGGCGCCAGCGTGGCAATGTCAGACACCGGCCGCTGGCCATCCAGCCCTTGGGCCACCACGCGGTTGCGCAGATCGCGGTCGGTCACCAGGCCAAACAGCAGGCCCTGCTCGACCAGCATCACCGACGACACCCGCTGTTCGCGCATCAACAGCGCGGTGGCCTGAACCGTAGTGTCTGGCGCCAGGGTAATGGGTTCGCGTTTGAGAAGCGTGCGAATGGGGGTCATCAGCAGGTTCAGCGATGCGCCCGATTCGCCAATCTGGCGGGTCGGCGCGGCGCGGGTGCGGGCCTCAAGCGCAGGAAAGAAATACAGCAATGGGGCGTGCTGCGCACACAATTGCTCCAGCGCGTCGGCGCCAAGCCACGCGATTTCGCAATCGGTATGGGCCACCCACTGCCAATGGCGCACGGGCTGCGCAGGCATTGCGCCAAAACCAAACAGTTCACCGGGATGAAGGCCAAGGGCCAGACCACGCTCTGGGTCCTGTGCTTCCACCGTTCCGCCCAGGATCAGCCCCATCCGCAAAGTCTGTTGGTCTCGCGCCACCAAAACCGCATGTGCCGCGCACTTTTCATATGCAAACTGGGCGGCAAAGGAGTGGCGCACGGCGGATGGCAACTGGCCGAAGGCGCGGTGTTGCGCGAGCGCTGCGGCAATCGACGCCGTGGCGGTGGAATCTGCGGACTTCATATCTTCTCCGGTAGAAATTCCGCCTATTGTCCGCCCCTTGATGCCAACGGCGGACTGGAATGTGATGGACAACCCCAAGGGTACTGATAACTTCCTAAAATGTCTCCCCCATTTGACGAGAGCATCCACCATGTCCCAGGGCACCATCCGCATTCGCGGAGCGCGGCAGCACAATCTTAAGAATCTTGACCTGGACATCCGCACCGGCGAACTGACGGTGGTGACCGGGCCCAGCGGCTCGGGCAAGTCCAGCCTGGTGTTTGACACCCTGTATGCCGAGGGGCAGCGCCGCTACGTGGAAACCTTCTCCGCCTACGCCCGCCAGTTCCTGGACCGCATGGACAAACCGGCGGTGGACAAGGTCGAAGGCGTGCCCCCGGCCATTGCCATCGACCAGACCAACCCGGTGCGCTCCAGCCGCTCCACGGTGGGCACCATGACCGAGCTGAACGACCACCTCAAGCTCCTGTTTTCCCGCGCCGGCAATCTGTTTGACAAAACCACCGCGCTGCCGGTGCAGCACGACACCCCCGAGACGGTGTATGCCGAGCTGCTGCGCCGGGCGGCAGCGTCGGGCGATCCGCGGCTGGTTCTGACCTTCCCCGTGGAACTGCCCGCCAGCACCAGTGCCGAAGAAGTCACCCAGTGGCTTTCCGCCAGCGGTTTCACCCGCGTCCACGCAGAGCGCGAGGTGGAGGTTGAAATGGGGTCAGATCCCGATTCAGGACGCGGACTTTCCGGGGCGAAGAAGAGTAAAACGAAATCGGGCTCTGACCCCATTTCAACCGGACTAACCCGGAGAAAAGTGCTGGACGTGGTGGCCGACCGCTTCCGCATCGCCAACGTGGACAAGGCCCGCGTGCTGGAGGCCATTGAGGTGGCCTTGAAGCGCGGCAGCGGCCGCCTCAATGTTTATGCATCAAATGAGGCTCTAGCCCCCGTAGATAGTGCGCAAGAAGCTCCTGAATTGATAGCAAAAGTATTGGAGCCCACGCTGTGGCGCTTTTCCTCCGGGCTGCACTGCCCGCAAAGTGATGTGCGCTACGCCGACCCCATCGCCTCCATGTTCTCCTTCAATTCCGCCGTGGGCGCCTGCGAGGCCTGCCGGGGTTTCGGCCGCGTGGTGGGGGTGGACCTGGGTCTGGTCATTCCCAACGACAAGCTCACGCTGCGCGCCGGCGCGGTCAAGCCCATGCAGACCCCTGCCTGGCAGGAGTGCCAGGACGACCTGATGCGCCATGCCGAGGCCGCCGGCATTCCGCGCGACACGCCCTGGTACAAGCTCACGCCCGAGCAGCAGCATTGGGTGATCCACGGTTCGCCGAATTGGAACGGCAAGTGGAACCAGCACTGGTTTGGCATCCACCGTTTCTTTGAGTACCTGGAGAGCAAGGCCTACAAGATGCACATCCGGGTGCTGCTGTCCAAGTACCGCAGCTACACGCCCTGTGGCACCTGCGGCGGGGCGCGGCTCAAGACCGAAAGTTTGCTCTGGCGCATTGGCACGCGGGAACAGGCGGACGCGGTGCTGGCGCCTTCCAAACGCTTTATGCCGCAGGGGGTTAGCTGGAGCCGCGCGCAGTTGGAGGCGCTGCCGGGGCTGTGTTTGCATGATTTGATGTTGATGCCTTTGGATCGGGTGCGGCGGTTCTTTGACTCGCTGCAAGCCGGGCTGGGTGGGGCGGAGTTGGGGGTATTGGGGGGCTCCTCGTCGCGTAGCTCAATTTCGTCACCCCCCGATACCCCCAACTCCGCGTTGTCTTCGGCTCCGGCCACTTCGGCGGCCAATGCGGTGACTACCTCCGAAGCAGAAAACAAAACCCTCAAGCTCCTTTTCGATGAAGTCCGCACCCGCCTGAAATACCTGTGCGACGTGGGTATTGGTTACCTCACGCTGGACCGCCAAAGCAGAACGCTGAGCGGCGGCGAAGTGCAGCGCATCAACCTCACCACGGCGCTGGGCACCTCGCTGGTCAACACCCTGTTTGTGCTGGACGAACCCAGCATCGGCCTGCACCCGCGCGACATGCACCGCATCATCGTGGCCATGCAGCGCCTGCGCGATGTCGGCAACACCCTGGTGGTGGTCGAGCACGACCCGGCCGTGATGCTGGCCGCCGACCGCATGATCGACATGGGCCCCGGCCCCGGCGAAAAGGGCGGGCAGATTGTGTTTGACGGCACGACTGAAGCACTGCGCAGCGCCGACACCCTGACCGGCGCCTACCTGGGCGGACGCAAGCAGGTGGGCATGGGCTTCAAGCGCATGGTGGCGGCCCACACCCCGCGCCTGATCCTGGAAGGCGCTACCGAGCACAACCTGAAAAACATCTCGGTGGAGATCCCGCTGCAGCGCCTGGTGTGTGTCACCGGTGTCAGCGGCTCGGGCAAGTCCACCCTGATCCAGGACGTGCTGGCACCGGCGCTTTTGCGCCATTTCGGCAAGGCCACCGAAACCCCCGGCGCCCATGCGCGCCTGCTGGGGGCTGAATTGTTGAGCGAAGTGGTGTTTGTGGACCAGTCGCCCATCGGCAAAACGGCCCGCTCCAACCCCGTGAGTTATGTGGGCGCGTGGGACGCCATCCGTGAGATTTTTGCGGGCGCCGACCTGTCGCGCGAGCGCTCTTACACGGCGTCAAAATTCAGCTTCAACGGCGGTGACGGGCGTTGCCCCACCTGCGGCGGTTCGGGTTTTGAGCACATCGAGATGCAGTTCCTGAGCGATGTGTACCTGCGCTGCCCGGACTGCGATGGCAAGCGTTACCGCCCGGAGATTCTGGAAGTGACGATTGAGCGCAAGTGGCCCCCACACGCTGCGAAACCAGGGGCAGCAGGGGGCCGGAGCGATCTCCACGCCAATTCCCGCTCTCTCAACGTCGCCGATGTCTTGAATCTCACGGTCAGCGAAGCCGTGGCCCTGTTCGCCAACGACCGCGATGTGATCCGCGCGCTGCAGCCCATTATGGACGTGGGACTGGAGTACGTGAAGCTGGGCCAGCCCGTGCCCACGCTGTCGGGCGGCGAGGCGCAGCGCCTGAAGTTGGCGGGCTTTTTGGCGGAAGCGGCCAGGACGTCGACCGCCAGCCGCCAGGCCAAGGCCATGCGGGGTTCGCTGTTCATGCTGGACGAGCCGACCACCGGGCTGCATTTTGACGACATCGCCAAGCTGATGCGCGCCCTGCGCAAGCTGCTGGACGCGGGACATTCGCTGGTGGTGATCGAGCACAACCTGGATGTGATTCGGGCTGCCGACTGGTTGATCGATCTGGGACCCGAAGGCGGCGATGCGGGTGGTGAGGTGGTGGCCTACGGCACGCCGGAAGACCTGCTCTTGCACGCCACCTCGCATACCGGCAAGGCGCTGCGGGAGTACGCGGCGGCCATGGGGGTGGTGCATGAGGTGGCGGAGCCTTCTGTTGCGTATCTGGCGCGCGCTGCCGGGAATGGGGTCACGCCGGGCTCCTCATACGCAAGCTCAAAATCGTCACCCGGCGCAACCCCATCCCCGGCGGGTGCGGGCGTGCCAACGCTGCGGGGAGAGCAGAGGCAATCGGGTCAGGTTTATGGGGGTCAGATCCCAATTCAGGACAGCACTGTGGACGGCGACAAAACATCCCCAACGAAATTGGGCTCTGACCCCCATAAACCGTTGTCAGCCGGAGAAAACTGCATCCGCATCGTCAACGCCAAAGAACACAACCTCAAGTCCTTGAGTGTGGACATCCCGCGCGGCAAGTTCAGCGTCGTGACCGGCGTGTCCGGCTCCGGCAAATCCACCCTCGCATTCGACATCCTGTTCAACGAAGGCCAGCGCCGTTACCTGGAAAGCCTGAACGCCTACGCACGCTCCATCGTGCAGCCCGCCGGGAGGCCCGAGGTGGATGCGGTGTACGGCATTCCGCCCACCGTGGCCATCGAGCAGCGGCTCTCGCGTGGCGGGCGCAAGTCCACCGTGGGTACCACCACCGAGGTCTGGCATTTCTTGCGGCTGCTGTATGTGAAGCTGGGCACGCAGCACTGCGTGAAGGACGGCACGGCGGTGGCGCCGCAAACGGCGGACAGCATTGCGGCGCAGTTGCTGAAAAACTTTCGGGGCCAGCACATCGGGCTGCTGGCACCGCTGGTGTCGGGGCGCAAGGGCGTGTACACCGAGCTGGCCGATTGGGCGCGCCCCCGGGGTTACACCCATCTGCGGGTGGATGGCAACTTTTTGCCCACCACGGCGTTCCCGCGCATTGACCGTTTCAAGGAGCACAACATCGAGCTGCCCGTGGCGAGTCTGGATGTCAACCCGGCGAACGAAACCGCCTTGCGCGAAGCCCTGGCCTCGGCCCTGGTGCACGGCAAGGGCGTGGTGCAGGTGATGAGCGATCTGGATGGCCTGCGCGAGGCCATGCAGGCGGGCACCCCGGCGGCGGGCATTGGCCGCGTGCAGGTGTTCTCCACCAAACGCGCCTGCCCGGTGTGTTCCACCTCGTATGCCGAGCTGGACCCCCGGCTGTTCAGCTACAACAGCAAACACGGCTGGTGCCCCGACTGCGTGGGCACCGGCTTGCTGCTTTCCAAGGACCAGCGCAAGGTGTTTGACGATTCGGTGCGCGACGATGACAACAAGGGCCGTGAGCAGACCTTTGCCGAGGCCGATGTGGAAGACCTGGTGGACGCGGTGTGCCCCGGCTGCCAGGGCACGCGGCTCAATGCCGTGGCGCGCGCCGTGCAGTTTGCGGGCGTGGGCATCACCGACATTGCGCGCCTGAGCGTGACGGATGTGCGCAAGTGGGTGCAAACGCTGCAATTGGTGGGGGGGCTGAGCACGCGGGAGGGCGACATTGCCCGTGATTTGATTCCCGAGATCAAGAGCCGGCTGGAGTTTCTGGAAGAGGTGGGCCTGGGTTACCTCACGCTGGACCGGGGCGCACCCACGCTCAGCGGTGGCGAGGCGCAGCGCATCCGGCTGGCCGCGCAGTTGGGCAGCAATTTGCAGGGGGTGTGTTATGTGCTGGACGAGCCCACCATTGGCCTGCATGCGCGGGACAACCAGATTTTGCTGGGCGCCTTGCAAAGCCTGAGCGACAAGGGCAACACGCTGGTGGTGGTGGAGCACGACGAGGACACGATTCGCCATGCCGACCACATCATCGACATCGGGCCGAGCGCGGGCAAGCGCGGCGGGCGGCTGGTGGCGCAGGGGTCGATTGCCGATGTGCAGGCGGCTGCGGATTCGCAGACTGGGCGGTATTTGCTGCATGCAATGCGGCATCCCTTGGCTGTGCGGCGGTATGTGGTGTCTTATGAGGCGTCTTTGGGGGTTGCTTCTTGGGGTGACGTTGTTGCGCGTGCTGCGGCCGAAGCCGGTACGCCGGGTTCCTCGTCGCGTAGCTCAATTTCGTCACCCGGCGTACCGGCTTCAGCCGCGAGTCTGGTGGACGCGAAAGGTTTGAAGAAGCCCAAAGGAAAAGCTGCCAAAGCGGCGGCCATTGCGGCGGCGAACGCCGCAGCCAGCGTGGCCGTCAATGCGGAATTCAGCGAACGTGTGCGAGTCGCAGCCGAATACGCAGAGTTAGCCGACCGCTCCATGTCCCATGTCTCAGCCTCCAAGGTCTCAGCCGCAGCAGCGGGAAGCCTTGGGGTGGGTGACGAAATTGAGCTACGCGACGAGGAGCCCGCCCCAAGGCTTCCCGCTGCGAGCACAGCAACACCCCTGACTTGGCTCACCGTAAAAGCAGCCAATCTTCACAACCTGCAAAACATCACCACCCACGTCCCCTTGAAGCGCCTGGTCGCCATCACCGGCGTCAGTGGCTCCGGCAAATCCACCTTGGCAAGAGATGTGCTCCTCACCAACGTGCAAGTCGCCGTTCAAAAACGCAGCACCAAAGCCGGCCGCGACGCCCTGGATGCTGGCGAAACAATAGAGTGGACCGGCTGCGACGGCGTGGAAGGGTTCGAAACCATAGACCGCGTGCTCGAAGTGGACCAAACCCCCATCGGCAAAACCCCGCGCTCCTGCCCCGCCACCTACATCGGCTTCTGGGACACCATCCGCAAGCTCTTTGCCGACACGCTGGAAGCCAAGGCGCGTGGCTACGCCGCCAACCGCTTCAGCTTCAACACCGGGGAGGGCCGTTGCCCCGGCTGCGAAGGGCAGGGCATACGCACCATTGGCATGAGCTTTTTGCCGGACGTGAAAGTGTTGTGCGAAACCTGCAAGGGCGCGCGCTTCAACCCCGAAACCCAGGCCGTCACCTGGCGCGGCAAAAACATCGGCGACGTGCTGCAAATGGAAGTGGACGAAGCGGTGGACTTCTTCGCCGCCATGCCGGTCATTGCGCACCCGCTGCAACTGCTCAAAGACGTGGGCCTGGGTTACCTCACCTTGGGCCAGCCTTCACCGACCTTGAGCGGCGGCGAGGCGCAGCGCATCAAACTGGTCACCGAGCTATCCAAGGTGCGTGACGACATCACCAAACGCGGGCAAAAAGTGCCACACACCCTCTATGTGCTGGATGAGCCCACCGTGGGCCTGCACATGGCCGATGTGGAAAAACTCATCCACGTGCTGCACCGCCTGGTCAACGGCGGCCACAGCGTGGTGGTCATCGAACACGACCTGGACGTGATCGCCGAAGCCGACTGGGTCATCGACCTCGGGCCAGACGGCGGCAACGCCGGTGGGCAGGTGGTGGCTGCGGCGGCGCCCGAGGAGGTAGTGCGGCTGGGGACGCATACGGGGGTGGCGCTGGCGGGGGTGTTGGCGCGGTGAGTTTGTAGATCGGTTTGAACCCGTGGTGCGCATGCTCATCTCCGCTGCGGCTTTACTGGCCGTATGGAGCCAAGCTGCGCTCGCGTCGCAGACTGCCTGTGTGTTTTCAGGTAGCCAAGCGCCTCACTACTACGAACTGGAATTCATCGGCTACAGCGATGTGAACCCGATGGTTGTTTTTAGTTCAACAGCCTTTGGTTCCGGTGCGCGCTTCACCCTCAGCCCGGCAAATTACACGCTCAAGCGCTTCAGCCAAAAAGCGAAAAGTGTCAGCCTGGATTTTCGTAACCCCCAAGACCCCGCTCTGCCGCCGTCCTTCGACTTGGTTGGTCGCCGTGGTCGCGCCAAGCTCAAGATCGGTTCCATCGTCACCGAGGGCGACCTGAAATGCGAGCCCTGAGCGCAGTTCTTCGATGATGGGTACGCATCCGACCCGCGAGTCCGTCAGGCCCCTTGGACTGCCTACAAGCGGTCATCCTGCAGATAGAACGCGCACCTGGGTGGCGTTGACGGGGGTGTTGGCGCGCTAAGTTGCAAGTCGGTTTTGTGAGGTGGGTATACGCTGTACAGTCTGGACGAAAGGGAGGTTCACCATGTCCACCAATGCCACATATGGCTTAGAGCAAGCCCGTATCCAATTGCCCGCCATCATTGCCAATGCCCATGCGGGCGTTGCCAGCATCATCACGCGGCACGGCAAGCCGTATGCCGCTGTGGTCCCAGTGCAGGATTTTCAAAAACTGCACGCAGCAGAGGCGCCCCCCGACCTATTGGCATTGCGCGGGACAGGCCGCGGGCTGTGGGGTTCCCATGCGGGGCGAACCATTGCCGAATGGCGCGACGAGTGGGGTGATGCGTCAATGAAAAGCAAATCATGAAAAAACTGTCGCTTTCGGCTATTGGTTTCTACCAGCGCCATATTTCCCCCTACAAGGGATTTTGTTGTGCCTACCGCGTGCATACCGGATGCGCCAGTTGTTCGACGCTTGGTTTTCGTGCCATCCAGCGCTTTGGCTTCTGGCGCGGCATCCAGGTTTTGCGGCAGCGGCTACTCAAATGCGGCATCGCGCACCGGCGCTACTCCGCCAAACCCGCAGTTTTGCAAAGGCAAGGCGGTTTTTGCGATCTGTCATGCGACCTTCCCTGCGACTTCGATTTTGGCGGTGCGGCTCGTGATGTTCTATCGAGCTGCGGGCCACCTAGTGATTGTGGAGATTGGGGGCGCTCAGAGAAACAGCAGAAGGAAGAAAAGTGGGTTCATATACCGCCGAAGTCAAGGACAAGCGGATCAGTGCTATGAACAGAACAAGACGTGACCGAGGGGCGGTGTGTGCTGCGCTGGACACGTTCTGCACGCCAGCAAGAAACGGCTGGGCGACTCCGCCAGGGAGTCCTTGATGCCCTTTGGCTGCGCCCATTGCGGGCTGAAGCCACTTCAAGCCCCGTCATAATCCGACCCAATAAGTGGGGCGAAGCTTATCTGCCCCTTATCGCGACTGCCTCAGCAGGTGGTTTCATTGCAGCGCGCCAATAAACGCGAATCGTTAGACGTCACGGGGAGATGGTGTCCATGCCGAGTCTTGTATCAAGGGTGAAGGAAAAGCTCGAAGAGTTGGGCGAGTGCGTCGTCCTTGCAAATCTTGAAACGGGCTGGTTTGCTATCAACCCAAATACCTGGAAAAAGCGCGTCGAACGTTGCAAGGGGTTGGGCCGAACTGGCCCGAATCTGATCGTTTACCGAACCCGATCTGGTGAGGAGCGAGACCACCACGTCGTTCCGTATGGGGTGATAGCCCCCCTACTTTTGACAGACTCTTTGAAACAGCAGAAGAACGGGACATACCGTTGGAACCTCACTCTGGCAAATGACCGGCTCCATGTGTCTCATCGCCAAGGTTATGAGCCGGTCGAGAAATACCTTGCGTCGCGATTGGCAACCGAAGCCGACGACCACGGCGGCGCTTCGGATATCGCTTCGGAGCTCGTCAATCTGCGTACAAGATCGTTTGAAGGAATCGTCGAGGGGATAGCGCGTGAAGCCATCGTTCTATCGCGTACGCGAAGCGCAGCATTGCGACGTGAAGTGCTGAACTTGTCCGGTGGCATTTGCGAGGGGTGTGGCGTGAACTTTTCCTTGCTGCTGCATGGCCGCGCTCTTCGCGCCCTGCAGGTGCATCACAAGAAGCAACTCGCGCTTCGCGAGACCCCGGAGGTGACCGAATTGGCGGATCTGGCGGTTGTGTGTGCAAACTGCCATGCCATCATTCATACCGATCCCAAGGCGGCCATTCCAGTGGAGGAACTCAGGAAAGAATGGAAACAGGCGCGAAGCAGTACCGTCAGGTCGTTTGACTCCGACACACAAGCGTGAAAGCGCTCTATCGAGGTGGACACACATGAAAGCTGAATACGATCTCTCCAAACTGAAATCCCGCAAGAATCCCTACGCATCCAAGCTGAAGAAGCCCGTTGCCACGCGACTGTCTTGCCAACAGCCGAAAAGTGCAAATCCATTGGCCCCAATCTGTTTAACAAGTTGCTCGTCACGGACACTCTGCATCAAATAGGCCTTCAGCCCCCGTGGAATGTGCGCAAGCAGCTCCTAAATTCATAGCAAAATACTGCAAATCAATGCGGATAAGCCGCCTTGAGCGGGTGCATGCCCAGAGCCTGCAAGTCAAGCAGCTGCTGAATGAAGTGACAAATATATTCATAGAATTGCTAAAAACAGTATTTTTGCTAACATCTATGAATGCCAAAGCAAAACACCCCCCCCGCAGACTACCCACAAGCGGTCATCCAACAGATTGAACGGCTCGCGCAAAACATCGTCACCGCGCGCAAGCGGCGCCAGGAGACGCAGGCGCAGTGGGCCAGGAAACTGGGGGTGTCACAGCCCACCATGGCCCGCATCGAGCGGGGGGACCCTTCCGTCGCCATGGCGTCCTACGTGATGTGCATGTGGCTGATCAACCAGGCTGTCGGCTTGGCGGACCTGATTGCTCCCCCAAACGACCATGCCTCACTGGAGCGGGAAGTCACCAAAGCGCGAGGCCGTGGCGTATCGGTGGCGTCTGCACCTGCGTCCGTGCCCAAGCCCCAAGCCGAGGCCCGCTCCGCCGCAACCCACCCTGCCAAAGCAGCCGCTGGCCTGGCGGCACTGTTGTCCAAGGCGGAGTCCAAACCCCAATGACCACCGATAGCGTCAACCCCCGCAGCTACGTGCCGCAGGACCATTTATATGTCTGGGCACTGGTGGACCCGTCCCATCCTGCCCTGGTGGGCGAGGTGAAACTCTCTGCACTGGTGAGTGACTGCGCGACCTTTGCCTATGCCCCGCAGTGGTGGAATTTCCCCTTGAGTGAAGACTTGCCCCTCATGGCGGGCCAGGAGTTCAGTGCAGGATTGCGCGGCAGCGCGCCCGGCGCGATTGACGATGCACGGCCCGACCGCTGGGGGGAGCGCATCATTCGCCACATGGACCGGCCTGCCCGCTTGTCGATTCTGGAAATGCTGCTGTTCGCTGGGGATGACCGTTTCGGCGCGCTTAGCATTTCGGTTTCCGCCGACCACTACACCCCCCGCTACCTGGGGCCGTACGCGCAACTGGGCGACCTGGGTGCACTGACACGGGCGATTGAAGATGTGCAGCTGCAAGCCCCCCTCACACCGGAGATGGCGCGGCTGGTGCAGCCGGGTGTGACGCTGGGTGGTGCACGCCCCAAAGCGCTTTTGCAAACGGACGATGGTCCCTGCATCATCAAATTCAGCGAGCTGGATGACCCAGTGGACACGCCGCTGATTGAACACGCAACCATGACTTTGGCTGCAACTGCGGGCATCAACGTGGCATCCACCGGCGTGCTGGCGCTGCCACCGCGCCATGGCAAAGCGCGTCACGCCTTGACGATCCAGCGCTTTGACCGGGCAGGCGCGTATCGACTGCATTGCCTCTCCGCCAAAACGGTCCTGGCGGCAGCAGGCTTGCGCGAGAGCTATGGCGCGCTGGCCACCGTTTTGCTGCGACTGGGCCACCCCGACCGCCAAAACGCGATGCGGGAAGATCTGTTCAAGCGCATGGTGTTCAACATCCTCATGGACAACACCGACGACCACGAGCGCAACCATTGCCTGCGTCTGGGCTTTGACGGCTACTATGAACTCACCCCGGCGTTTGACGTGGTCCCCACGCTGCAAAACCTCGGCTACCAATCCTTGTCCGTGGGCGCCAGGGGCGCCGAATCGACACTGGAGAATGCGCTGTCGGAACTCAGCGAGTTCGGCATCAAAAGGCCGCGTGCGATGGCGCTCATCCAGCAAGTCGCCCGCGCGGTGGAGCAGTGGCCACGCCATTTCGCACAGCATGGCGTGTGCCCGGCGGACATGGCGCAACTGAGCGCCAGCATCGACCGGGATGCGTTGAAATCTCAGCGCAGCGAGTTCTCTTAGCGGGTCCCTTGGGCCACCGCCCGCTCGGCCAGAAAAATCTCGATACGGCGGTTTTTGGCACGCCCGGCGGCGGTGTTGTTGTCCCCAATGGGTTCGTGCGATCCACGGCCATCAATGTGGATGCGATAGGCGTCGACGCCGCGTGCCACCAGGTAGCTGCGTGTGCTGGCGGCACGGTTGACCGACAGCGGGTTGTTGATGGCGTCCGTTCCCGTGCTGTCGGTGTGGCCGATGATGCGGATTTCGGTATGGGGCTGGGTGCCCAGGCCTTGGGCAAACTGGTCCAGGATCGGCTGCAGCCTGGGTTTGATGCTGGATTGGTTGGTGTCGAATGAAATGTCGCTGGGAATGTTCAGCTTGAGCTGGTTGTCGGCGGTGCGCGTTACGTCCACGCCCGTGCCTGCCGTGGCCTGCTCCATGGCCGCCTTCTTCTTGGTCATTTCCGTGGACCAGATGTAGCCACCCAGCGCACCCAGCCCGGCACCCACCACCGCGCCCTTGCTGTCGCCGATGGCGGCGCCAGCCACGGCACCCAGGCCGCCACCGATGGCGGCACTGCGCTGGGCCTCCGTCATGTTGGCGCAACTGCTGACCAGGATGGCGATGGCGCCAAGACCCAAAACGTGGGAGTGGATTCGCGAGGCAGTCGTTTTCATGGTTCATCCGAAGGGGTGGTTCATATGGCTCTATTTAAGGGCGTAATGGGCCGCCTGCCTTGCGTTGTCGCAAGCGGTGGAGGCAAGGACACATGGCAGGTGCGCTCCTTGCTGAAACATAACGAAACAAACCGAAACCCCCCTGACACCCGGTAACAACCTGCCCGGCGCACCATTGCGGTCATGTTCAACACCTCCTTCGGGATTCGAAAGGCCGCCATGAAACACTTCTTTCAACGCAACTTCAAACGCACGGTATTTGGCTTGGTGGGCGCCACCATTTTGCTGGGAGGCCTCAGCGCCTGCGGCCACCGCCACCACGAATTTGGCGCACAGCTCAGCGCCGAGGAGTACGCCGAAAAACGCACCAAAATCGTCGACCGCGTCGCGGGCAAGCTGGATTTGAATGAAGACCAGAAAAAACGCCTGGCGACGCTGGGCGACAAGCTGTACGCGCAGCGCACCGCCCTGGTCGGCCAGACCCAAGACCCGCGTGCCGAGATCAAGGCCCTGGTGGCGGGGGACAAGTTTGATGCGGCGCGCGCCCAGGCCCTGATCAACGACAAAACCACGGCGCTGCAAAGCAAGAGTCCTGAGGTGATTGCCGCGCTGGCCGACTTTTACGACAGCCTGAACGCCGCGCAGCAAGCCAAAGTGCGCAGCTACCTGGAGCATCGGGGTGGCTGGTTTCACCGCAGTTGAACCAGCATGTACGCCTATACCTTGCGCCCTTTGACCCAGCCCGTGCGGGTGCATGGGCAGGCCCTGCTCACCGGCGCGGACGACCCCCATGCGGAATTGCTGGCGCTGGTCTGGGGGCCGCGCTTCGACCGCCAGCATGCCCAAAGCCTGCTGGCCGGGCAGCACCTGGGCGGCGCCGGGGTGCTGAAGACGGTGATGGACGCTGCCGACCAGTTTGACCGCCTGCCCCAGGCGCAGCAGCAACGGGTGCGCCGACTCATCGTGCGCCACCACCGCCGGTGGGACAATGCCGCATGCACCGCATCCTGCTGATCGACGACGACGCGCAACTGGGCGCGCCATTAACCGCCTATTTCCAGCGTTTTGACATGGTGCTGGAGTGCGCCCTGCGCCCCAGCACCGGGCTGGCGCGCCTGCGCCAGGGCGGGCTGGACGCCGCCATTCTGGATGTGATGCTGCCCGAGATGGATGGCTTCGAGCTGTGCCGCACCATCCGCAAAGAGAGCGATATTCCCCTCATCATGCTCACCGCGCGCGGTGACGTGATGGACCGCGTGGTGGGGCTGGAACTGGGCGCCGACGACTATGTGCCCAAACCCTTTGAGCCGCGTGAGCTGGTGGCCCGGCTGCAAACCGTGCTGCGCCGGCGCGTGGCTGCACCGCACACCACGCCAGCGCCCAACGCCAGCGCGCGCCTGGTGTTTGAGGGCGGCCTGGTGATCGACCCCAGCACCCGCAGCGTGCAGCGCCAGGGCGACACGCTGGAGCTGACCAGCACCGAATTCGACCTGCTGCACCTGCTGGCGCGCGAGGCGGGCAAGGTCTTCAGCCGCGACGACATCCTCAACCAGTTGCGTGGCCACGAAGCCGAGTTGTACACCCGCGCGGTGGACATTGTGGTGAGCCGCCTGCGCAAAAAGCTGGAGCCGCTGGACTGCATCAAAACCCTGCGCAACGCGGGCTACTCCCTGGCGCTGGCCAAGGCCCGCGAATGAATAGCAGCAGCACCCCCACCCGCCGCCCGCGCTGGCACCGCCGCGCGCGCCAGGCGCTGGCCCATTCGCTGCGGGTGCGGCTGGTGGCGCTGTTTCTGCTATTGGCGCTGGCCATGGCCGCCACCTTTTTGTTCGGCATGCAAAAGGCGCTCTCCATTGGCTGGCGCGAAGCGGCGCGCCCGCTGGTCATTGACTACGTGGACAAACTGGCGGCCGATATAGGCAGCCCGCCCCAGGTGGAACGTGCGCAGGCGCTGGCGCAGCGACTGCCTTTGAGCGTGCGCATCAGCGGCCCGGTGGTCAACTGGCGCAGCCACCCCGGCGAGCCGGATTTTGAGCCGCACTGGAGAGACGGCCAACGTGGCGACTCCGAGGTGCCCCGCTTTTTTGAGCGCAGCACGGCCGATGGGCACCGCATTCGGTTCGGCTTGCGGGTGCAGGTCTGGCATGACCGACCGCGCACGGTTGGCTGGGTCACTTTGGCGGTGCTGCTGGTCCTCACGGCTGTGGCCTATGCCCGCGTGCGCCGCATGCTGCGCCCGCTGGACGACATCCGCGCCGGTGCCCTGCGTTTTGGCGCGGGCGACTTTGCCAGCGCCATTCCGGTGCGCCACGCCCACCGCCCGGACGAGCTGGGCGAGTTGGCCGCCACGATCAACACCATGGGCGCCGACATCCACCAGATGCTGGAGGCCAAGCGTGCCCTCTTGCTGGCCATCAGCCACGAACTGCGCAGCCCGCTCACCCGCGCCCGGCTCAACACCGAGCTGCTGCCCGAAACCCCCGAGGTGCAGCCCAACCGTGAGGCCCTGCTGCGCGACCTGGCCCTGATGCGCGACCTGGTCACCGACCTGCTGGAGAGCGAACGCCTGGCCAGCCCCCATGCCGCCCTGCACCGGGAATCCACCGACCTGGTCGCCCTGGTGGCGGAGGTGGTGGCTGGATTGCCCGGCGCCCCCGCAGTGCAGCAGCATCTGGCACCTCGGGTGCCACCGCTGCCCGTGGACCGCACCCGTATCCGTCTGCTGCTGCGCAATCTGCTGGACAACGCCTTGCGCCACAGCGCCGGTGCCGCCCAGGTGCCGCAGGTGGAAGTGCAAGCGGTAGCCCAGGGCGGCGTCTGCATCCGCGTGCGGGATTTTGGAACCGGTGTGCCCGAAGACCAGCTCCCCCACCTGGCCCAGCCTTTTTACCGCCCCGACACCGCCCGCGAACGCAGCGCCGGTGGCGTGGGCCTGGGCCTGTACCTGTGCAAACTGGTGGCGCTGGCCCATGGCGGCACTTTTGCGGTGCGCAATGCGCAGCCAGGCCTGGAAGTGACGGTGAATTTACCTTTTGTTGCTATATAAATGGTAGCTGCTTGCGCAATGAATGCGCGGGCTGGAGGCCGATTTGACCTTCATTTTCACGCTGACGAAGGCAAAGGTGCCGACGGTATGCCTGCTAACCATTTCTGCGGCGCGTGAAGCCCAACTTTGCCTTGAATTTCAATGCGTATTCCCACTTTGCCAAGGATTCGCCAAGGTCAATCCGTCCATGTTTTCAAAATCCTTGACATTGCGGGTGGCCACAATCAGTCCGTTGGCTAACGCGATGGCGGCAATTTGTGCGTCTTCAATCGAGATCGGCTGCCCTTGGCGGGTTCTGGCCGCCACCACAAGCGCATAGTTTTTAGCTGCCGCAGCATCAAAAACAAGGCAGTGCTTGGCAAAGTCCAGCTCAAACATTTGCTCGGCGGCCTCTGCCAGTGCCGTGCGGCGTTGGCCTGTGGGCAATAAAGCGATACCCGTGAGGATTTCGGCCTGCGTCACGGTACTGGTCCACATGGTGACCTGCGTGTTTTGACTAAACCAGTCCAGCACGCTGGCAGCGGGCTGCGTGCGCATGAGTTCTGACAGTACGTTGGTATCGAGCAAAAATCCGCGACTCATGGCACGTCAAACGCGGGTGGGGTGCGGGCGATGCGCCGTACCGGAATGGGCAGGGATTCCACTTGCAAACCCGCAAACCGGCTGTTGACACGCTCGGCAAAGCTGATGGCGCCAACTTGCTCGGGCGCGACGGCTTGTTGAAGAATGTGTCGCACCTCTTGCTCCATCGACCAGCCATGGCGGGCAGCACGCAAGCGCAAACTGTTTTTGACCGCTTCATCAAGATTTCGAACGGTGAGACTGCCCATGGGTTAACTCCAAGTGATTGCAATGCAATCATTGTAGTCAAAGGCTGAGCTGTTGAGCGTGAAGACCGTGCGACCCTTATTCCTGCGCCACCGGGTACCGGTGCATGGACTTGATCTCCCGCATCGCCAGGCTGGAGTGGATCATGCTGATGCCGGGCACCTGGCGCAGCACGGTTTCCACAAACTCGCTGTAGGCGTCCAGGTCGTGCGCCACGACCTGCAGCATGTAATCGGCCTCGCCGGTGATCTTGTGGCAGGACAGCACCGACGGGTGCACCCGGATGAGGTCTTCGAATTGCCGCACCGACCCATCGCTCACCACCATGAAGCGCAGTTGCACAAAGGCCAGCACGTCCAGCCCCAGCTTGCGGCGGTTCAGGTTGGCCTGGTAGCCGGTGATAAAGCCGTCTTCCTCCAGGCGTTTCAGCCGCCGCCAGCACGGCGTCACGCTCAAGGACAGCTGCTCCGCCAGCTGCGTGTTGGACACGGTGCTGTCCTCTTGCAGCAATTGCAAAATAGTCCGGTCTGTGGTGTCCAGTGCTTCTTTGGAGATTTTTGAACTCATTTTTCTTGCCAATTGGGTTTTTTCATCCCAAATCATAGCCTTGCACCCCGCTACAAAGCAAAGCTAATTCACGCCGCCCACGGCATACTGAGGGCTCCACAAACTGGCTTAGCCCCACCATGATCACCTTCTACAACCACCTCCACGCCCAGCACCAGGGCAAGCTTGAAATGTTCCGCGGCGAGCTGGTGCCCTGTTTTGAAGTACCCGCCCGCGCCGACCATGTGCTGGCCGAGTTGCAGCGTCGGGGGCTGGGCCCGGTGCAGCATCCGCACGCGTTTGACGACAGCGCCTTGGCCACCATCCACAGCCCGCGCTACCTGCAGTTTCTGGAGGCGGCCTGGAGCGACTGGGTGGCGCTGGACCCGGCCAACGCCGCGCGCGACGCGCTGCCTTCGGTCTGGCCGGTCCGCACCTTCCGCTCCGACATCGTGCCCGACAACTTTGCCGCGCGCATGGGGCTGTTCTCGTACGACACCGGCACGCCGCTCACCGCAGGCACCTGGGTGGCGGCGCGCGCCGGGGCGCATTGCGCCTTGAGCGCCGCGCAGCAAGTGCTGCAGGGGGACCGGGCCGCGTTTGCCCTGAGCCGCCCGCCCGGCCACCACGCGGGGGCCGACTTTTTTGGCGGTTACTGTTTCCTGAACAACGCCGCGCTGGCCGCGCAGCACCTGCGCGATGCCGGCATGCGCAAGGTGGCGGTGCTGGACGTGGACTACCACCACGGCAACGGCACCCAGGCCATCTTCTACGACCGCGCCGACGTGTTCTTCGCCAGCCTCCATGGCGACCCGCGCACCGAATACCCGTTTTACCTGGGCCATGCGGACGAAACCGGCACCGGTGCGGGGCTGGGCTGCAACCTCAATATTCCGCTGCCGCGCGGCACCGGCTTTGCGGCCTGGATGGACGCGCTGGAGCACAGCCTGCGCTCCATCGCCGCCTTTGGCGCCGAGGCCCTGGTGGTGTCGCTGGGCATGGACACTTTTGCGGGCGACCCGATCTCGGGCTTCACCCTGCAAAGTGACGACTACCTGCGGGTGGGCGAACGCCTGGCGGCGGCAGGCCTGCCCACGGTGCTGGTGTTTGAAGGCGGTTATGCGGTGGCCGAGGTGGGGGTCAACGCGGTCAACGTGCTGGAGGGGTTTGCGGGGGACTAGCCACCGGGGGGAATCACGCTAAACTGGGTTCAGCCCTTGTAGGGCGTGGACACCACCATGAAAAGGCCATTGTCATTGTTGCAAGCCGTGCTCCCCCGCTCCGCCAAAGGGCAGCTGGCGGTGATTTTCATGGTCGCCACCACCTTGCTGAGTGTGGGTTTTGGGGCCTGGTCCTACCAGCTTACGCAGCAGCGCCTGATTGCGCAGCGCGAAGAGTTCAAGGTGTTGCTGGGGCGGCATTTGGGGCAACCGATTGCTTTGGCGTTGTGGAATTTTGACCCGGCCAATGCCGGCATCCTGCTGGACTCGGAATTGGGGGGCAATGTGCAGGGGCTGGCCGTCTACGACCACCGCGATGAGTTGTGGGTGCAGCGGGGCAAGCCCCGCTCCGCGGCGGAGCTGGACCGGTTTTCCGGCGTGGAGGTCTTCTCCATGGCGGTTCCCGCCATCGATAACCGCACCACCGGACGCATTGAAGTGACCTGGTCCGACGCGGCGCTCAAAAAGGCCCTGAACGAAACCCTGTGGCTGGCCTTGGCGCAGCTGGTGGGCATGAACCTGGTGCTGCTGGGGATTTTTGGCGTGGGGGTTGAACAGTTGATTTTTCGGCGCGTGCGGCGTCTGCAACGGGCTCTGGACCAGGCCGTGAACCAGGACCTGACTGCTGACATCGTGGCCTTGCCCGTGCCGTTGCGCGATGAATTCGGCGCGATTACCCAGAGTATCAACACCATCACGCGCCGCTTGGGGGAAGAGCTGGAGGCGGGGCGGGAGTCGGAAGAAGAGGCGCGGGCCGCCCTGTCGAACCTGCAAAATGCCCAGGAAGGCTTGGTGCGTGCAGAAAAAATGGCCTCGCTGGGCAGCCTGGTGGCCGGTGTGGCGCATGAACTCAACACGCCGATTGGCAACCTCATGATGGTGGCCAGCTCCCAGCAGGAAACCTTGCAGCGCTTCGGGCAGTCCGTCGCCGCCGGGACCCTGACGCGCAGCGGTCTGGACGCCTTTTTGGACCAGGCCAAAGAGGGTTCCGGCTTGGCGCTGCAAAGCGCCACACGGGCGGCCGAGCTGATTCAAAACTTCAAGCAGGTCGCGGTGGACCAGGCCAGCGATCGCTTGCGGGAGTTTGACCTGGCGCACCACATCGCCGAAGTGCTGTCGGTCATTGCCCACCTGACCTCCAAACGGCCGGTCACCCTCATGCGGGAGCTGGAGCCCGGCATTGCCATGTACAGCTACCCCGGCCCCTTGGGGCAGGTGTTGACCAATCTGGTCATGAACGCCGTCACGCATGGTTTTGCGCAAGGGCAGCCCGGCCTCATCACCATCGCCTGCCAGCGCCAAGGGGATTGGGCCCACATCACGGTCGCGGACAACGGCCAGGGCATCAGTGCCGAGAATATCGGCAAGATTTTTGACCCCTTTTTCACCACCCGGCTGGGCCAGGGCGGCAGCGGCCTGGGGCTGCACATCTGCCACAACATTGTTTTTGGGCCCCTGGGCGGGCGGCTCACGGTTCAAAGCACCCAGGGTCAGGGCAGCACCTTCACCATTGTTATCCCTTGCCGGGTTGCGCCCCCGCCTTGACCAGCGCCACCAAACCCACCCCCGCCACCAGCACCAGCACGGCCGGAAAGCCGACGGTAGGCGACCAGTCGATCAGCGCCCCCGAGGCGGCCGACGCCACCAGCCCGCCCAGGGTGTAGGTCAGCACCAGTACCGAGGTGCTGTTCACCAGGGTGATGCCTTTTTCGCGGGAGCCAATGTCGGTCATGGCCATGGTGTACAGCGAGCCTCCCGCGCCGCCCCACAAAAACACAATCGGCCAGGACAGCCAGGTGATCTGCGCCACCAAAGGCAGCACACAGGTGGCACCCAGGGTGATGGCCGCGCACACCACCATCAGCGTGCGTCGGCCCTTGGCCTGGTCCTGAAAACGGTCGGCCAGGACGCCCGCAGGCATCATCAGGGCCACGCCGCCCAGGCCGCTTGCCGACACCAGCAGCGCCGAGGCCGCGGCCCCCAGGCCCAAGGCCAATCCGTACAAGGGCAGGATGGAAGTGACGCCGGTTTCAAAAAAGCCGCCGACAAAGCCCGCCAGCATGATGATGGGGTGGGCGCGCAGCGCCTGCCACAGGCCGTGTAAGCCGACATGGGCGGTGTCGGCATCGGCGGCCTCGGGCACTGGGGGGATGAAGGCGGTCCATAGCAATCCCAGCACCGAAAAAATCACCACAATCCACAAGGTTTGGGGGTTGTTGGCGCCCATCCAGGCCATGGCGGCGGGCCCCACGATGAAGGTGGTGCTGACCAGGGTTTGGAAGATGCCCACATAACGCCCGCGCTGCTCCGGGGGCGAGAACTCGGCAATCAGGGCTTCGGCCAGCACCCAGCGCAGGGCCATGGCAATGCCCGACAGCATATTGAGCGCAAACCACAGCCAAAGCTGGTCGGTCAGCGTGAACAAGAGCGCCGAGAGCGTCAGCACACTGCCTGCCAGCCATAGCGCGGGCCTGCGCCCCACCCGGTGCGCAATGGCCGAGGCAAAGGGCGTCATCACAAAAATGCCCAGCCAGCCGGCGGAGGCAAACAGCCCGGCAAGGGTGGTGGAAACATCCGCCCCCTTCATGCGCAGCAGCAGCAGGGGCATCAGCATGAAGTGCGACACCAACTCCAGGAAGGTGGAGCCGAAAATGCTCAACAAGCCCAGCTGCGCGCCGGGGACGAGGGTGGCAGGGCCGGGTTGGGGCGTGTGGGTATGGCTCATGCGCGGTGCGCCTCCAAAAGGGTGTGGGCGACTTCGGCAAATCCCGCGCCGCGCGCGCTGGGGCTGATGTAGCGCGGTAAATGCAGCAGATCGGCTTCAAAGCGGCGGATATTGGCCACCCCGACGCTGTTGTCAAAGTGCTGGAACATCAGCTGGTCGTTGGTGGAGTCGCCCACGTAGGCCCATTGTCCGATTTCGGCCTGCAAATCGCGGCCCCAGAGTTCACGCACGATCCAGCACGCACCTTGCCACTTGTTGTGGCTGCCAAACCAGCCGTTGATGTGGATGCTGCTGACCGTGGCGTGCATCCCGCTGGCCTGCAGGATCGCCACCACGCGGGCGATGGCGGCGGGCGGCAGGTGGGTGAATTCGCTGTGGTCAAAGGCAATGTCGGTTTCACGTCCCGCCGAGTCTTGCGACAGCGTGGCCCCCGGCACTTCGCGCATCACTTGCTGGGCCACGGCTAGCATGCGGGCGCTGTGCCTGGCCCGGGTTGCTGCACCCTGTTGGTATCGTTTTGATAGCTGCTCACGCACATTCCATGCGGGCTGCGGGCCTTTTTGGCTTAAATTTGGAGGGACAAAGGCGACCGCGCCGTTTTCCGCCACCAGCGCGTCCACCGGCCAGGGTGCGATGCCGCGCGCCGCGTCGCCCTGGGCAAAAGGTTCACACCATCCAATGGGACGTCCGGTGATCGGAATCACATGCAGCCCGGCCGCCTTCAAATCGTGCAGCGCCTGCAAGGCATCGGCCGTCACCACCCCCTCGGTGCTGAGGGTGTCGTCGATGTCGGTGAAGATGCCGATCAGCTGGCTGCGCTCCGCGGCGGGCCAATGGTTCAGTGGCCTCACAGCGATAACCCGCCGGGCCGCCCCAAGGCGGGTTGTGGCCCCCCTGGGGGGCAGCGCAGTACACGAAGTGACAAGCGTGGGGGCAGCATTAACCCGCCGCCGGGCCGCCCCAAGGCGGGTTGCGGCCCCCCTGGGGGGCAGCGCAGTACACGAAGTGACAAGCGTGGGGGCCGCATTACCCTGCCGACTGCAGCGCCAAGCCCGCGTGTTCGCGCAGCGGGTGAAAGTGGATTTTGGGGAAGCGCTCCTGTGCCAGGCGCACGTCATACGGGCTGGTGCACAGGTAGGCCAGGGTGTTGGCCGCGTCCAGCGCCATGCGCATGGGGTAGGCGTTGACAAACTCGCGCAGCTCGGCGGGCGTGTCGGCGGTGATCCAGCGCGCGCCCGTGTACTGGCAGCCTTCCAGACGGATGTCGGCGTCGTACTCGCCCTTCAAGCGGTGCTGCACCACTTCAAACTGCAGTTGGCCCACGGCGCCCAGCAGCATGTTGCCGCCCACCTCGGGGCGGAACACCTGGATCGCACCTTCCTCTCCCAGCTGGGCCAGGCCTTGTTGCAACTGCTTGGTGCGCAAGGGGTTGCGCAGCACTACGGTCATGAACATTTCGGGCGCGAAGAAGGGCAGGCCGGTGTACAGCAGGTTGACGCTGCCGTCGGTGATGGTGTCGCCCAGTTGCACGCCGCCGTGGGTGGTGAAGCCGACGATGTCACCGGCGTAGGCCTCTTCCACCGCCTCGCGGCGCTGGCTCATGAAGGTCACCACGCTGGTGGGGCGCAGTTCCTTGGCGGTGCGCATGACCTTGAGCTTCATACCGGGCGTGTATTTGCCGGAGGCCATGCGCACAAAGGCGATGCGGTCGCGGTGGTTGGCGTCCATATTGGCCTGCACCTTGAACACCACGCCGCTGAAGGCCTCGTCTTCGGGCTGCACCTCTTTCACCACGGGCTGGCGGTTGACCAGCGTGGTGCTTGTGCGTTTTTGCGGGCTGGGCGCCAGGTCCACCAGCGCGTCCAGCACCTCCATCACGCCAAAGTTGTTGACCCCGGAGCCAAAGAACACGGGGGTTTGTTTACCGGCCAAAAAGGCGGCGTGGTCCCAGGCGGGGGAGGCGCCGGTGGCCAGTTCCATGCTTTCCATGGCGGTGGTCCATTCGTGGCCGAAGCGCGTTTCCAGGGAGGATGCGTTGGACAGGGGCACGGTGTCAAAGTCTTGTGGGCGGCGCTCGCTGCCACTCTCGAAGACGGTCATGGCCTGGGTGCGCAAATTGACAATGCCGCCAAAGGACTTGCCCTGGCCCACGGGCCAGGTCATGGGCACACAGGGCATGCCCAGTTCGCGTTCGATCTCGTCCAATATGTCCAGCGGCTCGCGCACCTCGCGGTCCATCTTGTTCACAAAGGTGATGATGGGGGTATCGCGCTGGCGGCAGACCTCGATCAGGCGGCGCGTCTGGGCTTCCACCCCGTTGGCCGCGTCAATCACCATCAGGGCTGAGTCCACGGCGGTCAGCACGCGGTAGGTGTCCTCACTGAAGTCTTTGTGGCCGGGGGTGTCCAGCAGATTGACCACATGGTCGCGGTAGGCCATCTGCATCACGGAGGAAGCGACCGAAATGCCGCGCTGCTTCTCGATTTCCATCCAGTCGGAGGTGGCGTGGCGGCTGGCCTTGCGCGCCTTCACGCTGCCTGCGATCTGGATCGCGCCGGAGAACAGCAAGAGCTTCTCGGTCAGCGTGGTTTTGCCCGCATCCGGGTGGGAAATGATGGCAAAGGTGCGGCGGCGGCGGGTTTCAGGGGCGTAGGTCACAAGTGGTCCAGATCAAAGGTAAGCGCGCATCGTTGTATCCCCGCCATGGGGTTGGTGAACGATCTTGAAGCCTCGGGATTTCGGGGCGTCGGTGCGGGGTACGCGAGAGGGCGGCCCCTGGTCCCAATCGGAGCGGGGCTGCAAGCGGCGTATTTTACCGGTTGGGCGCACTGGCTCCGGAGTTGCGCCTTTGTGGCGTGGTGGCCCTCCCTGAAAAAATTGTTCACCCTACCGGGTAAACCCCTATGTTGTTCCAAAAACGTTTTTGTAACAATCAAAAACGTTTTTGGAAACCGATATTCTGTGTATTTGGCAAAGAATGTCCCACCAAAGGCGTTGGCCACTTTTTTATTTGCTGTCGAGGAGAAACTAGAAATGAAGACGACGATGAAGCGAACCCTGCAAGGTGCTGTCATGGGCTTGGGGCTGTTGGGCGCCATGGCTTGCGCGCACGCTGCCAGTATCACGATCTCTTGTGGATCAGTGGGGCAGGACTACGAGTTTTGCAAAAAACACACCGACGAGTGGGCCAAGAAGACGGGCCATACCGTCAAGCTGTTCACGTCGCCTTCCTCCACCACGGACATCCTGGGGCTGTTCCGCCAGATGTTTGCCGCCCAATCGGCGGATCTGGATGTGGTGATGGTGGATGTGGTCTGGCCTGGTGTGATCAAGGACCACCTGGTGGACCTCAAAAAATACAGCAAGGGTGCTGAAGCACTGCACTTTCCGGCCATCGTGGGCAACAACACCATTGACGGCAAGCTGCTGGCCATGCCCTGGTTTACCGATGCCGGCCTGCTGTTTTACCGCAAGGATCTGGTCGAAAAATACGGCATGAAGGCTCCCAAAACCTGGGATGAGTTGGCCACGGTTGCCAAGAAAATCCAGGACGGTGAGCGTGCTGCTGGCGCGGCAGACTTCCAGGGTTTTGTGTTCCAGGCCAAGGCCTACGAAGGCCTGACCTGTGATGCGGTGGAATGGTTGGCGGCGTTCGACGGCGGCTCCATTGTGGACGCCAAGGGCGACATCACTATCAACAACCCCAATGCGGTCAAAGCGCTCAAAACAGCCGCTTCCTGGGTGGGCACGATTGCCCCCACCGGCGTGCTGAACTACGGTGAAGAAGATGCACGCGGGGTCTTCCAGAACGGCAAGGCCGCTTTCATGCGCAACTGGCCCTACGCCTGGTCCCTGGGCAACGGTGCGGACAGCCCGATCAAAGGAAAAATCGGCGTCTCGGCCCTGCCGTCGGCCATGGCCGGTGGCAAGGGCGGTGCGGCCCTGGGCGGCTGGCAGTTGGCGGTTTCCAAGTACTCCAAAAATGTGGATGCGGCGGCGGATCTGGTGATGTTTTTGACCAGCTCCAATATGCAGAAAGAGCGCGCCATCAAGGGCTCTTACAACCCGACCGTGCGTTCGCTCTATTTGGACAAAGAGGTGTTGGCCGCCAATCCGTTCTATGGCGATTTGCACAGTGTCTTTACCAATGCCTCGCCGCGTCCTGCGACCGTCACCGGCCTGAAGTACCCGGAAGTGAGCCAGGCGTTCTGGAATGCAACCCACGAAGTGTTGTCGGGCAAAGCCACGGCCGAAGACAGCTTGAAACGTTTGGACGGTCGCCTGAAACAAATCAAGCGTACCGGTTGGTAAGGTAAGCAGGCATGGCCACACCGCAGCCCGCCTGTGCGCGGGGCGGTGGGCCGTGCCGCTCGGTGGGCTTATGAGAAAAGGTGTGTGATGAAAAACAAGAGCCGGACCGCTTGGCTGTTCCTGATGCCAATGATTGTGACGCTGCTGATGGTGGCCATGTGGCCTTTGCTGCGCACCGTCTGGTTCAGCTTTACCGATGCCAACATCAATGATTTGTCGAAGGCCAGATTCATTGGCTGGGAAAACTACTTTGGTGAATTTGGCTTGTTTGCCAATGAATACCATACCGAAGGATTTTGGCGCAGCGACTGGGGCATTGCCATTGCCAATACGCTGCGTTTCGCGGTTTTGTCGGTGTCGTTGGAGACGGTGTTTGGCCTGGGCGTCGCCCTGCTGCTGAACCAAAATTTCAAAGGCCGGGCCTGGGTCCGCGCCGCGGTGCTGGTGCCCTGGGCCATCCCCACCATTGTGTCGGCCAAGTTGTGGGGCTGGATGCTGCACGACCAGTTTGGCGTGGTGAACCACTGGCTGATGGCGGCGGGTCTCATCTCCCAAAACATTGCCTGGACGGCGGACGCGTCGTATGCGATGTGGACGGTGGTCATCGTCGACGTCTGGAAGACCACCCCCTTCATGGCGCTGCTGATTTTGGCGGCCCTGCAGACCATGCCCACCGACTGTTACGAGGCGGCCGAGGTGGATGGGGTGCACCCCCTGCGCGTGTTCTGGAAGATCACATTGCCCCTGATTCGCCCGGCGCTGATGGTGGCCGTGATCTTCCGTTTGCTCGACGCCTTGCGCGTGTTTGACCTGATTTATGTGCTGACCTCCAACAGCAACAGCACGATCAGCATGTCCGGCTTTGTGCGCCGGGAGATGGTGGACAACGGTTACGTAGGCTTTGGCTCGGCAGCGGCGACCGCCTTGTTTTTGATCATTGGTTTGTGCACGGTCGCCTACATGCGCCTGGCTCGTGAGCCCAACGCGGAGAAAACAGCATGAAAAGCGCAAAAATGTGGCGAATCGCCCTGTATGCCGCAGCGGTTCTGGTGACCCTGGAATCGGTTTTCCCCTTTGTCTATGCGATAGCAACCTCGCTGAAAACCGGGTCCGCCCTGTTTACCACCGAGCTGATCCCGGCACACGCCACGCTGGACAACTACATCAGCCTGTTCACGGTGGCCGAGCAGCCCTTTGGGCGCCACATCGGCAATTCGATCATGGTGTCGGTGCTGGTGGTGACGCTGTCCCTGCTGTTGGCCGTCACTGCGGCCTATGCGCTGGGGCGGATCCAGTTCAAGGGCCGAGGCCTCTTGATGATGGCGATTCTGGCGGTGTCCATGTTTCCGCAGGTGGCGGTCTTGTCCGGCATGTTTGAGTTGATCCGCTCCCTGGGTTTGTACAACCGGGCCATCGGCCTGGTGCTGCCCTACATGATTTTCACGCTGCCCTTCACCGTGTGGGTGCTGACCACCTTCATGCAGCAGTTGCCCAAGGAGTTGGAAGAGGCGGCGATCATGGACGGTTGCTCACCCCTGCGCATTATTTTCCAGGTGTTTTTGCCCCTGCTGTGGCCCGCCTTGGTGTCCACCGGCTTGCTGGCTTTTGTGGCGGCCTGGAATGAATTTTTGTTCGCCCTGACCTTTGTGCTGGACAACGACGAGCGCCTGGTGCCCGTGTCCATCTCCCTGATCAGCGGCGCGAGCAAATACGACATCCCCTGGGGAAAGATCATGGCGGCCTCCGTGCTGGTGACCTTGCCCCTGATTGGATTGGTTCTTGTTTTTCAAAGAAAGATTGTGTCCGGCCTGACCGCCGGCGCGGTGAAAGGGTAACTGTATGGGTCAAACAAAAACAATGGCGAACAACGAATGGTGGCGCGGCGGTGTGATTTACCAAATCTACCCCCGCAGTTTTCAAGACAGCAACGGCGACGGCATCGGTGATTTGCAGGGCATTACCAGCCGCTTGCAGTACGTCGCCGACCTGGGGGTGGATGCCATCTGGCTGTCGCCCTTTTTCAAAAGCCCGATGAAGGATTTTGGCTACGACGTGAGCGACTACTGCGACGTGGACCCCATGTTTGGCACCCTGGACGATGCGCGTGCGCTGGTGGCGCAGGCGCATGCCCTGGGCCTGAAGGTCATCACCGACCAGGTCCTGTCCCACACCTCGGACCAGCACCCCTGGTTTCTGGAGAGCCGTGCCAGCCGCGACAATGCGCGCGCTGACTGGTATGTCTGGGCGGACGCCCAGGAGGACGGCACGCCGCCCAACAACTGGTTGTCCATTTTCGGCGGCAGCGCCTGGCAGTGGGACACCCGCCGCTGCCAGTACTACCTGCACAACTTCCTGACCAGCCAGCCGGATTTGAATTTCCATTGCCCGCAGGTGCAGGACGCCATGCTGGAGACGGCGCGCTTCTGGCTGGACCTGGGGGTGGATGGCTTCCGCCTGGACACGGTGAACTTCTACGTCCACGATGCCCAGCTGCGCTCCAACCCGCCACGCGGCCGGCCCGACGGCTCCGACCCCGCCGTGACCCCGGTCAACCCCTACGCCTGGCAATGGCATGCTTATGACAAGAGCCAGCCCGAGAATCTGGCCTTCATCCGCCGCCTGCGCAGCCTGCTGGATGAATATCCCGGCACCACCACGGTGGGCGAGATCGGTTGTGACCACGGCCTGGTGCGCATGGCCGAATACACCCGGGGCAATGAATATTTGCACATGGCCTACAGCTTTGATTTGTTGGGCCCGAACCGGGATGCGCGCTACATCCATGGGGTGCTGACGCGTTATGAACAAGAGGCCAAGAACAGCTGGGCGTCCTGGGCCCTGTCCAACCACGATGTCACACGCCTGGCCTCGCGCTGGGGCGGGGATGCGCCCGACCCACGCCTGCTGCGCCTGAGTGCGGCGCTGCAAATGAGTTTGCGCGGCTCGCCCAGCATTTACCAGGGCGACGAGTTGGGTTTGACCGAAGCCGCCGTCGCGTTTGAGCAGTTGCAAGACCCCTACGGCATTTCCATGTGGCCCGAGTTCAAGGGCCGCGACGGCTGCCGCACCCCCATGCCCTGGGACCAAAACCTGCCCCATGCCGGGTTCACCGTCGGTGAGCCATGGCTTCCGGTGGCGCCCGAGCATGTAGACTGCGCAGCCGATGTGCAGGGCGCGGCCGAGGACTCTCTGCTGAGTTTTTACCGGCAGCTGCTGCGCTGGCGCAAAACCATGCCGACCCTGGTCAGCGGAACGATGACGGTGCTGCCCGAACACGACCATGTGGTGTCCTTTTTGCGCCAGTTGGGAGATGAAACCCTGCTGTGTGCCTTCAGTTTCAGTAACGAGACCATCACCTGGAAGCTGCCGCCCCAGGCGTCCGGCTGTGTGCAGGTGCATGCCAGCGGACTCACCGGTGCCGCTTTGGATGGCGACAGCCTGCAGTTCGCGCCCTGGGGTGCTGTGATTGCCAAGGTGTAAAGGAGCGTATTGACCATGTCCACCGTTGAATTCAAAAATATCTGCAAGCGTTACACGCCGCAGAGCCTGACCATCAACAACGCGAACATTCGCATTGAAGATGGCGAATTTTGTGTCTTTGTCGGCCCCTCCGGCTGTGGTAAGTCCACCTTGCTGCGCCTGGTGGCGGGCCTGGAGGAGATTACCTCGGGGGACCTGCTGATCGACGGGCGGCGGGCGAATGATTTGCCGCCGGCGCAGCGCGGCCTGGCCATGGTTTTTCAGAGCTATGCGCTCTACCCGCACATGACGGTGCGCGAGAACATGGCCTTTGGGCTGCAGGTGCTGGGCTCGGACAAGGCCGCGATTGCGCGCAAGGTGCAAGAAGCGTCGGACGCCCTGCAGCTGAACCATTTGCTGGACCGCCTGCCCAAAGCCTTGTCGGGCGGGCAGCGCCAACGCGTGGCCATCGGGCGGGCGATTGTCAAAGAGCCCGGTGTTTTCCTGTTTGACGAACCCTTGTCGAATCTGGATGCGGCATTGCGTGTGCAGACCCGCCTGGAAATTGCCAAGCTGCACCAGCGCCTGAGCGGCTCCAGCATGATTTACGTGACGCACGACCAGGTGGAGGCCATGACCCTGGCCGACAAAATCGTGCTGCTCAATACGGGTGAGCGCATTGCGCAGCACGGCAGCGTGGCACAGATCGGAGCGCCCCTGACCCTGTACCACCGCCCCAACAGCCTGTTTGTGGCGGAGTTCATCGGTTCGCCCAAGATGAATGTGCTGCCTGCCACTTTGGTGGCCGCCTCGTCGGTCCGTGCGGAGATTCAGGTCGGCCCATTCACCTTGGCGGCGGCGGTCGATGCCAGCCGTTTGCCCGCCGGTGCGGCGGTGCAACTGGGGCTGCGTCCCGAGGACATCCGTGTGGTGGCGCCCTCGTCGGAGCAGGCCACCTTGCGCGGCACCGTGAGTTATATCGAGCGATTGGGCGAGTCTTCCTTGATTTATGTCGATGTGGGCTCCGGGCTCCCGGTCCTGACCGTCAAAACCGAGGGCACCGCCTCCCTGGCCTTGGGGGCCGCGGTGGCGCTGGCCGCCGATCCCGAACGCTTGCATCTGTTTGATGCGGCGGGTCTCGCGTGTGACCGCACCGTGGACTTGCCTTGCGGATAGGCATGGAACGGCACTGAGGGAGCGCTTACACTCGATTTCCATGATGGGGAGATCTGAGTGAGTATCAAGCAATTGGCCAAGGCGTTGTCGCTGTCCACCTCGACGGTCAGCCGGGCCTTGAACGGCTACACCGACGTCAACGCGCAAACCCGGCTGCGCGTCCAGGAAATGGCCCAGGCCATGGGCTACCGGCCCGACGCCGGTGCGCGGCGCCTGGTGCGGGGCAAAACGGACGCCATTGGTATTGTCTATTCGGCGGCGGTCGAGAACCTGGGCAACCCGCAGTTTCTGGACATGGCGGGAGGCTTGACCGAGCGCCTGGAGCAAGATCAACTGGACTTGCTGCTGGCCGTGACCAAAGGCGACGGAGAGCTGCAAATCTATGAACGGCTGTTTTTGGGTGGCCGGATCGATGCGGTGATCGTGCCCAACACCCGCGTGCAGGACCGCCGGATAGAGTTTCTTCTGGACAAGGGCTACCCCTTTGTCGCCTACGGGCGCACGGCCGACTGCGATGCTTTTTCGTGGTTCGATTTCGACAACGAGCAGGGCAGCCGATTGGCGGTCCAGCATTTGGTCTCGCTGGGCCACACCCGTTTTGCCTACGTGCATGCGCCACTCGACTTGAATTTTGCATTCCAGCGGCATCGCGGCTTCATGGGGGCATTGCAGTTGGCAGGACTGGACTGTCCGCCGGAGTACCAGGTGGGGGGGGTGACCGACCGGCGCGGCGGGCTGGACTCCGTGGCCCGTTTCCTGCGCCTGAGCCCGCGCCCCACTGCCGTGGTGGTGGACAACAACCTGGGCGGCGTGGGCGTGATCCGTGGGCTGCTCAACGCCGGGGTGGTGGTGGGTCAAGACATTTCGGTCGTGGTCCATGGCGATATCCCCAACGACTCGCTGCTGCCGGGCATGCAACTCACCACCGTCTCCCAACCGACCGCGCACGCCTCCGGTGTCACCATGGCGGAAATGGTGCTGCAGGTTTTGCGCCAGGCGGATGCCGCGCCGGTGCAGATACTGCGCCAGCCCGAACTGGTGCTGGGTTCCACCACCGGCCCTGCCCGCTGATTCCATTTCCATATCAATGCGATATGTCGTTGCCCCTCCTGGTCGTGCTAAAGCACTGCCTGCGTCGGCGCGCCTAATCTCCCATTGATCTGAAAATGGAATGGAAGGCTTCGGCCTATAATCTGGCCTTTCCGAGGAGCGTTGCAGCCCGCCCCCTGTCCCATGTGAACAGGGTTGCGAGCGAGGCTCGGAATCCGGTGGGCCGCCCAGGTTCGCCGCCCTCCAACCGCGCTCACCCACGGGTCTGTGGTGTGAGTTTTCCCGCACCGCAGCACCGTGGCATTCAAACCATGTCTGGAGCCCATATGCGTGCTGTTCTCACCCCCAATGTCGATTACGTGATCGCCGATTTGTCCCTTGCTGCCTGGGGCCGCAAAGAGTTGCGCATCGCCGAAACGGAAATGCCCGGCCTGATGGCCATCCGCGAAGAGTTCGCACCCAAGCAGCCGCTCAAAGGTGCGCGCATCACCGGCTCCCTGCACATGACCATCCAGACCGGCGTGCTGATGGAAACCCTGCAAGCCCTGGGCGCCGACATCCGCTGGGCCTCGTGCAACATCTTCTCCACACAAGACCACGCCGCAGCGGCCCTGGTCGAGGCTGGAACCCCCGTGTTCGCCTACAAGGGTGAAAACCTGACCGATTACTGGGACTACACCCACCGCATTTTTGAATTCGGACCCAAGGGTGCGGAAGGCGAAGGCCCCAACATGATTCTGGACGACGGCGGCGACGCCACGCTGCTGATGCACCTGGGCAAGCGCGCTGAAACCGACGCCTCCTTGTTGGAAAATCCCGGCAGCGAAGAAGAAACCTGCCTGTTTGCCGCCATCAAGGCCAAGCTGGCGCAAGATTCCACCTGGTACAGCCGCAAGGGTGCCCAGATCATCGGTGTGACCGAGGAAACCACCACCGGCGTGCACCGCCTGAAGGAAATGTCGGCCAAGGGCTCCCTGATGTTCCGCGCCATCAACGTGAATGACTCGGTGACCAAGAGCAAGTTCGACAACCTGTACGGCTGCCGCGAATCGCTGGTGGACGGCATCAAGCGCGCCACCGACGTGATGATCGCCGGCAAGGTGGCTTGCGTGGCCGGCTACGGCGACGTCGGCAAGGGCTCGGCCCAGGCCTTGCGTGCGCTCTCCGCCCAGGTGTGGGTGACCGAGATCGACCCCATCAACGCCCTGCAAGCCGCGATGGAAGGCTACAAGGTTGTGACCATGGAATACGCCGCCGACAAAGCCGACATTTTCGTGACCACCACCGGCAACAAGCGCGTCATCACGCACGACCACATGGCGGCCATGAAGGACCAGGCCATCGTCTGCAACATCGGCCACTTCGACAACGAAATCGACATCGCCTCGGTGGAAAAATACCAGTGGGAAGAAATCAAGCCCCAGGTCGACCATGTGATCTTCCCGGACGGCAAACGCATCATCCTGCTGGCCAAGGGCCGCCTGGTGAACCTGGGCTGCGGCACCGGCCACCCCAGCTTCGTCATGAGCAACAGCTTCTGCAACCAGACCATCGCCCAGATCGAGCTGTTCACCCACAGCGACTACTACGAACAAGGCAAGGTCTATGTGTTGCCCAAGCACCTGGACGAAAAAGTCGCCCGTTTGCACCTGAAGAAGGTCGGCGCCATGCTGACCGAGCTGACCGACGAGCAAGCGTCTTACATTGGCGTGCCCAAAGTCGGCCCGTACAAACCCGACACCTACCGCTACTAAGCAACACTCCCCATGCGCATTGACCAACTTCTGGTAACCCGTGGGCTGGCCAGCACCCGCTCGCAAGCCCAACGCCTGATCGCCGACGGCGTGCAGTGGAAAAAAGGGGACGAATGGAAAACCGTCGCCAAAAACGGCGACGAAGTTCCCGAGGACGCCCCCTTGCAGCTGCTGGACGATTCCGAGGCGCGTTACGTGTCGCGCGGTGGCCTGAAGTTGGAGGCCGCTTTGAAGCAGGTCGGCCTGGCCGTCACCGGCTGGGCTTGCCTGGACGTGGGCCAGTCCACCGGCGGCTTCACCGACTGCCTGCTGCAGCACGGTGCGGCTTCGGTGGTGGGGGTGGACGTGGGCAGCGCCCAGTTGCACCCCAAACTGCGTGAAGATCCGCGCGTGTTGTGTGTGGAGAAGGTCAATGCCCGTGCGCTGGTTGCTACTGATTTGATAGCTGCTTACGCATACAGCACGGGGGCTGAAGGCCAATTTGATGCCGAAGATGAGGGCGAGGATGGCGGTGCGGATGGGGGTGCGGATGGGGGTGGCGACATCACCGTGTCGGAATTCGTGCCCGAATTCGATCTGATCGTGGCCGACCTGTCCTTCATCTCGCAGACGCTGGTGCTGCCGGCCGTGGTGCCGTTTCTCAAACCAGGCGGAACCTTGCTCACGCTGGTGAAACCCCAGTTCGAGCTGCAGCCTGGTCAGGTGGGCAAGGGTGGCATCGTCAAAGACGACGCCATGTACCCCCTGGTGGAGCAGCGCCTGCGCGAGGCCTGTGCCGCACTGGAACTGACCGTGACCCACTGGTTTGACTCACCCATTGATGGCGGCGATGGCAACCGTGAGTTCTTTATTGCTGCGCGCAAAACCTGAAACATTGCGGGACTGACCGCAGCGGCTTGGCCGCCAGCGCTGTCCCCAACACTTTTTTGAAAGCCGATATGACCGAGTTGTCCCGAATTCCTGTCAGTCTGGAGTTCTTTCCCCCCAAGACTCCCGAGGGGGCAGACAAGCTGCGGCTGGTGCGCCAGCAGCTGTACGCCCTGCAGCCCGAGTTTTGCTCCGTGACGTTTGGAGCGGGGGGCTCCACCCAGGAAGGCACCTTCAATGCCGTGCGCGACATTCTGGCCGAAGGTGTCAGCGCCGCCTCGCACTTTTCCTGTGTGGGCGCCACCAAGGTCACGGTGCGTGCGCAGTTGGGCGTTCTCAAGGCGATGGGAGTCAGGCGGCTGGTGGCACTGCGCGGGGATCTGCCCAGCGGGTATGGTGCGGGCGGCGAGTTTCATTACGCCAGCGATCTGGTGGAATTCATCCGTGCGGAGACCGGGGACGACTTCCATATCGAAGTGGCGGCCTACCCGGAGATCCATCCACAGGCCAAGTCACCGGCCAGCGACCTGCAGGCCTTCGCCGCCAAGGTGCGTGCCGGCGCCAATTCCGCCATCACCCAGTACTTTTACAACGCCGACGCTTATTTCCGCTTCGTGGAAGACGTGGATGGCCTGGGGCTGGACGTGCCCGTGGTGCCTGGCATCATGCCCATCACCAGTTCCACCCAGCTCATGCGTTTCTCGGACGCGAGCGGCGCTGAAATTCCGCGCTGGATTCGCTTGCGGCTGCAGAGTTTTGGCGACGATATGGCGTCCATCAAATCTTTTGGCCTGGACGTGGTCACCGACTTGTGCGAGCAACTGCGCGCCGGTGGCGCCCCGGCGCTGCATTTCTACACCATGAACCAGAGTGTGGCCACCCTGGCGCTGTGCGACCGTTTGGGATTAGCCCCCCGACTCCAGTGAAAACGTGGCGTGCTGGTCCTGCTTGAGCAGGGCCACCATCTGCGGCAGCGCCAGTTGCAGCGCCGCTTTCAGCGTGTGGGGCGGGTTGATCAGGAACATGCCGCTGGACGGTAGACCGGGGCGCACCGTTTCCCCGTCCTTGTCTTGCAGCAACTTGCTGGATTTGACGGTCAACGTGGTGTTCAACCAGCTTTTCCCCGCCTTGTTGGCCAGTGTTTTCAGCTTTTTGGGCAGATCGTGCGCTTCCGGGCGCGGGATGATGGGGTACCAAACCACATAGGTGCCGGTGGCGAAGCGTTGCAGGGAGTCGGCCACCATGGCCGGAACCCGGGCGTAGTCGTTCTTGATTTCGTAGCTCGGGTCGCACAGCAGCAGCGCACGCCGGGCCGGCGGTGGCAAGAATTTTTTAACCCCTTCAAAACCATCTTCCCGCAGAATTGCCACCTGGCGGCCGACTTCCAGTTGGGCGATGTTGGCGCTCAGGGTTTTGGAGTCGGTGGGGTGCAGCTCAAACAGCTTGAGCTTGTCGCGCCCCTGCAAGAGCCGTTGGATGATGAAGGGGGAGCCGGGATAGACCTTCCACTGCCCCTTGGCATTGAAGCCGGCCACCATGTCCATGTAGTCCTGCAAAATAGGCGCCAGGGGTTCCTTCAAGGTGCTGGTGGTGAGTTTGATAAATCCGTCGGCGGCTTCGGCGCTGGTTTGCGCATAATCGCCGTCCAAGCGGTACAGCCCGGCACCCGCGTGGGTGTCAAACACGGTCAATGCGGTGTCTTTGAGGGCCAAATGCCGTAACACGGCGAGCAAAACCGTGTGTTTGAGAACATCGGCATGGTTGCCTGCGTGGAATGCGTGTCGGTAACTGAACATAGGCCGGAATGGTAACCTGCCACGGTGGTTTGCGCAAAAATTTGGCAAAATCCTTCAGGCTTTGTATAATGGCGGGCTTCGCAGCGCTTTCGTGGCTCCGCGGCGAAGCAACTCTCAGCATCGCCTCACGGCCGTGCGGCGAGTGAACCCACCTAAGAGATTCCCATCAGAGGAACGCCGACCGTGGAAAAGAGCCCGGCAAACCTTCTTTTTAAAGAAAAATCTCATGTCTACTTTCAGCGCAAAACCCGCTGAGGTCGTGCACGAGTGGTTTGTGATTGACGCGACCGACAAGGTCCTCGGACGAGTAGCCAGCGAAGTTGCTCTCCGTTTGCGCGGCAAACACAAGGCCATTTACACGCCTCACGTCGATACCGGTGACTTCATCGTCATCATCAATGCAGCCAAGCTCCGCGTAACCGGTGCCAAGCCCATTGACAAGGTGTATTACAGCCACTCCGGCTACCCCGGTGGCATTTCCGCCATCAACTTCCGTGACATGCAGTCCCGCTTCCCTGGCCGTGCTTTGGAAAAAGCCGTCAAGGGCATGCTGCCCAAGGGTCCCCTGGGCTACGCCATGATCAAGAAGCTCAAGGTGTACGGTGGTGCTGAGCATCCCCATACCGCCCAGCAGCCCAAAGTCTTGGATATCGCAGGCATTTCTGCCAACGCAGTGAAGAGAGAGGCAGCCGTATGATCGGTGAATGGAACAATGGTACCGGCCGTCGCAAATCCAGCGTTGCCCGTGTATTCCTGAAAAAAGGCTCCGGCC